>TARA_R110002012_G_scaffold258988_2_pt1 | contig 58954 bp, 56 predicted proteins | sample TARA_R110002012 | Tara Oceans TARA_R110002012 (sample SAMEA4396515) | marine metagenome | biome: Westerlies Biome; feature: [DCM] deep chlorophyll maximum layer (ENVO:01000326); material: water (ENVO:00002006), including particulate matter (ENVO:01000060) such as... | depth 40 m
AAGGGCCGCGGAGGTCAGCTTCCAGCCTGAAGCGGACACGATCCGCACTTCCGTTCAGCCTTCAATACTTCAACAGGTCGGCCGGAAACCGGACATTCGCTGTAGGTGCTCGGCATTCACCCCATAAATGCGAAAACTGAAATACACAGTCTCCGAAAGTCTCGGTCATAGCTCACTTGTTTTGGGTGAACTATAATCACCTCAGGATAATATTGCATCGTTGACCTTACTAACAAAAACCTTGGCACCCTGATAATAAGTCTTGACCGTGTTCAGACCAGTTCCATTTTCTCGCCCGTGGGCAAGTTGATCTCTTAATGTCTTTAAACTGTCGACCGCCTCCAGCGCTTCGGCAGGACAGGAAAGCTGAACCGACGGCCACCACGTGACATCAAAATTGTCCAAGACCACTTTGATTTTCTCGCAATTGAGCGAGTTGTTTCGCTCTACTGTCTTCTCTACGAACCGTCCTATTCTTTGGTTTCCATTCAACCGTCCATATTCAGATAGAATTTGTATCACAGAATACTCTATCATTCCCGCTGACCGAATAGCCAATTGGTTGGCAAATACACTGAGTATTCGCATTTCCACTTCGGGCGCAGCAGAATCTAACATCGCGATGAGGTTTTCGGTCCGCTGCTGATATTGAAACACGCTATGCGGGAGCATCCAAAAACTCTAATGCTTTGTCGATCCGGCCTATTACGTTCCCAACGTCCGACGTGGAGTCACTGGTCATCCTGATGAAATCGGCGTCCTTGAGCAATTTCTCATAGGCTCGAGAAATTTCAGGTGTGGTCACGTGTGGTCGCTCCGCAACCGCCACCATCACAGCGTCGAAAACAGCTACGTTCAAGGCGTTTTTTGGGCGAAATGCTCTCACGCCTAGGGATTTGACTACTCTCTGGATTGTAGACGAAAAAACTCCGGTATGGCTGCTTGCCGCACTTGCTGAAATATCACGGTGATCTCGCATGTAATCGTTGAGAAATTTTTTCATTGGCTTCTCGTAAGTTTTTCGCTCGTTGAGCAGTGCAAAAAATCTTAGGATGAGTTCTTGATCTTTAGCCCGGCGATGCGGCGCACCAAAAAAATCTCTCCAAGCTGCATTCTCATTCAAGATACCTAGGAGCTTTTGGAACTCACCATGATAGACTGCAGCTCGCATTTCTTGAGGCTGCAAGGGCGTTCCATTGGAATTAAGACGATCAAAAATCTGGAAAACCGAACTGTTATTGTCGTTCGGTGCGGTTTGTTGAATTATCATCGCATGGATCACTGCGTCCTCAAAACGGCGATGATCTTCCGGCTCCAAGTCATCAATTGTTTTGCCCTCAAATCTTGATTTTACATCCTTCAATGAGAAGACCTTATTGTTATGTCTAAATCTCCCGGTCATAAAGGAATGTAACGTCGTAAGCCTCTGAAGACCATCTACAATTAAGTGTTTTTGAGTCGACTCTTCCCGGTAAAGAAAGACGCTTGGAATCGGTAGTCCAAGTAAGATCGATTCAACAAATTTGGAAGCCTGAGGGACCGTCCAAACAAAATTCCGCTGAAATTCTGGTCGAAAAATGTCTCCACGCCCGAAACGCTTAACCAGACCGTCTACTGTGAAATCTGCTCCAAATGTTGTGATTTGATAGATCACATCCTCATCCGGAATTGCCTCGTCGGCGTCGTCGTGAATTATTCGATCAGAAACCAACTCAAAATACCTCCACATTTCCTGCTGTGACTATGCAGGTTTATTTGGTTACCAGCAAGATCACATGAGGGAGCTATAAAGCCCATCGCATGCTGCGCCCTGCATCAATGGCCGCAATGATGAGCAGCGCTGCAGCATAGTGAACTGGTGGCCAATGTCTGCTATTGGGCTGAGAAGGTTAGCAAGCCGATTTCGGCGGCGTGGACTTTGCAAAGTCCGCTATCTGCGCACTGCTGCCCTTCGTCCTAGGCGCAGCATACGACCCCTCCCCGCCCTCCCCCCCACACAGGGCCGCGCCCTGCCCGTCTCTCAACGGCTGAGCATTCTTCCGTCATGTGCCCCGGCCTATAACGCAAACGAAAACCGCGACGAAACAGACGGTCAAACGCCCCTCCCCCTAAATCGCGTGCGAAAAATGGAGGCGTGAGGCGCCGTCCGGGGTCTTGTGGCGCATCGCGGCGACGCCGAAGACCTCTGCCAGGAGGGTTTCGCCAAGCACATCCTGGGGCCGGCCCATTGCCACCAGCTTGCCTGCGCTGAGCACTCCGATCCGGTCGCAGGCCGCGGCCTGGTTGAGGTCATGCAGTGCTATGATGCGCGTGATGGGCAGGGCCGTGATCAGCGCCATAAGCGAGAGCTGGTGGCGGATGTCGAGGTGGTTCGTGGGCTCGTCGAGCAGCAACAGGTCCGGCGTTTGGGCCAGCGCGCGGGCGATGTGGATGCGCTGGCGCTCGCCGCCCGAGAGGGTGTGCCACAGACGGTCGGCGAAGGCGGTCATTTCCACGGCGTCCAGAGCCGCCTCGACGGCCGCGTCGTCTGTGCTGTTCCATCCGCGCAGCGGGGACAGATAGGGCGTTCGGCCCAGGTTCACCGCGTCGCGGACGCTCAGGCGGTCGGTGGTGTCGGCCTGTTGTTCGACAAAGGCGATGCGCCGAGCGCGCAGGCGGGCGGGCATACGGGTCAGGTCCGCGCCGTCTGCCAGCACGCAGCCTGCCGAGGGCCGCCGCAGTCCGGCAAAGCAGCGCATCAGGGTGGATTTGCCCGAGCCGTTGGGACCGATGAGGCCGATCAGTTCGCCGCGTTCGACGCGGATCGAGATATTCCTGAGCAGGGATGTGCGGTGAACGTTGGCCGACAGATGGCGCGCTTCTATCTTCATCGCCGCGCCCCCCGCACGAGGATCAGCGCAAAGGCCGGCGCGCCGACCAGTGCCGTGACGACGCCGATGGGCAGGACCTGTCCGGGCACAAGCGTGCGGCTGATCACGTCGGCTGCGACAAGGAACACCGCGCCGCCAAGCGCGGAGGCCGGCACCAGCCGGTCGTGGCGCGTGCCGACAAGAAAGCGCATGGCGTGGGGCACGACGAGGCCGACAAAGCCGATCGCCCCCACTTTGGAGACAAGCACGCCCACCATGATGGCGGTGGCGGTGATCAGGCTGCCGCGCAGGGCCGGAACGTTGACCCCTAGGGACGCGGCGGCGTCCGCTCCGAATGTGAAGGCGTCGAGCCCGCGCCGGTGCCACAGACATAATGCGGCCCCCGCGACGGAAACGGCGATGCAGGCGCTGACGTCCTCCCAGCGGATGCCCGAGAGATTGCCCATGAGCCAGAACATAAGGCCGCGTGCCTGTTCGGCATTGGCAGAGCGGGCGATGGTGAAGGCGGTGAGCGCATTGAACATCTGCGACCCGGCGATCCCCGCAAGGATGATCGCGGCGGAGGTCTGGGTCGTGCGCCCGCCGCCTGCGCTGCCGTTGACCGCATGTGCGAGCAGCACGACGCAGCCAAAGGCAACAAGCGCCCCGCACAACGCGCCAAGCGACATGGAAAGCGCCCCGCCCCCGACACCGGCGACGGTCACCAGCACCGCCCCTGTCGATGCGCCGGCCGACAGGCCCATCAGGTAGGGGTCGGCCAGCGGATTGCGCAGGAGAGCCTGAAGAACGACGCCCGTCAGGGCCAGACCCGCCCCGCAGCAGGCCGCCACGATGGCCCGCGGCAGCCGATAGCTCCAGACGATGCCGGCCTCGATGCCATCCACGGGATAGTCCGCGGCCCACAGATGGTTGGCCAGCGTCTGCATGACAACGGTGAGGGGCAGAGGGGTTTCGCCGATGGCGGTCCCTGCGAGGATGGTCGCTGCGAGCAGGAGTGGTGCAAGCAGGAGTGGCGCGCGCCAAAGTCCGCGCCCCGTTGGCACGCGCGCAGCCCCGACAGATGCGGTCATTCGAAGGACATCTGCGAGAGGGCTTTGGAAAGCGTTTTCAGGCCGTAGATCGACCGCATCGTCGCGCTCATGGCGTGGGCGTCCATCTGCACGATCCGCCCCTTTTTCACCGCTGTCATCTGGCGTGTGACGGGATCGGTGCGCAGGAACGCGAGCTTTTGGGCGGCGTCGTCGGCGGGAAAGCGGCGGCGGTCCATGTAGGCGATGACGATCACGTCGGGATCGGCGCGGGCGATGCTTTCCCATCCTACGGTCGGCCATTCCTCGTCGGACTGGATGACATTTTCGATGCCGAGTTTCGCCATCATGTACCCCGGTGCGCCGAGGCGACCGGCGACGTAGGGGTCGGTTTGCAGATCTGCGGAAGAGAACCAGAACACAGCCGACAGGTCGTCGGGCAGGTCAAGCTGTGCGGCACGGGCTATGGCCGCCGCTTCGGTCGCCTGAAGGTCCGAGACCAGTGTTTCGCCCTGCGCAGGCACGTCGAAGATTTGGGCCAGTTCCCGGATGCCCTTGTAGACCGCCGCTGTTTCGAAGGCGCCGGTGCGGGTCCCGTCGCCGCCGGTGGAATTGTCCTTGGTGTCACAATCTGCGGGCAGGATGTATGTCGGAACGCCGATGTCGTGGAACATGTCGCGTGTGCCCACGCTGCCGTTCTGACCGACGTGCCATTCATATTGCACGGCGACCAGCCCCGGTTTTTTCGTCACGACGCTTTCGAAGCTGGGGTCGTTGTCGGCCAGCCTTTCGATGCCCTCGTTGATGGTCTTGAACTGGGGCAGAACAGGGTTGAACCAGACCGAAGTGCCCGAGACCTTTGGCGCGAGGCCGAGGGAATAGAGGATTTCCGTCGCGGATTGACCGATTGTCACGGCGCTGTCCGGTGCGGCGTCGAAGGACACGTCGACCCCGCAATTCGTCAATGTCAGGGGGTAATTCGTTTGCTGCGCATTTGCCGTTGTCGCAGCGCCGGCCAGAATAGCGGCCGTCATCAAGGTCTTTTTCATCCGATCCGTCCCGTCAGATTGGACCATCAGGGAAGAGACGTGAAACGGATTGCGGCCGAGCGGCAACGTAATGTTTCCCGCCCCGGCACACCCCGTCCGGTCGAAGTTACATGTGTGTCGGCAGGTCTCCTGACTGACGGGTCACGGCACCTCTCACCTTCCCGGAGATCACTCCAGTGGCATATCGAGAGGCGCTTACCGCCTACAGTTGCGGGGGCAGTTCCGTTTACCGGCAAAGCCGGAACGGATTCCCTTTGAATTCCCGAAGGAAACCGACGCTGCGATGTCTGGCATGGATGCGGGGGTAAAGCAAGATGGGCCAGGCCCCATTAGTCCTTTCGCAGAAGGTAGATGTCCATGATCCACCCGTGCTGTTGTCTTGCCACCTCGCGGGTGGCAATGATCCGCTTTGTGACATCCTGCACGCGCCCGTGGTCGAGGATCTGTTCTGGCATCCCCAGAAACGCACCCCACCAGATCGTCAGCCCATCGGTCGGCAAATGCTGAAAGCTGCACGCACCGTCCAGCATCACGACAACCGTTTCGGCGCCATCGGGCCATCCCGCGTCGCGCAGGCGGCGGCCTGTCGTGATCACCACCGCACCGTTGATCGTGTTCAGAGGCAGCATGTGCGCTGCGGTCAAAGCCTGAATGGCGCTGATTCCGGGCACCACGCGCACGGACGGCTGCGGCACCAGACGCGCGGCGATCCGGATTGTGCTGTCGTACAGGGACGGATCGCCCCACACCAGCACGGCAACCGGGCCGGACACTGTCGCATCTGCCAGCGCCGCCTGCCAGCGCCGCGCGATTTCATCGTGCCACGCGTCGACACGATCAAGATAGGGCTGCGCGGGGTCACGCACCGGATAGTCAAAGCTGATCACCTGAGCCGTCGTGCCGCTGGCCGCGATCATGCGATGGCGAATGTCCGCAAGATCGCTCTTGTCCTCGCCCTTGTGCGGCACCAGGATCACCGCCGCCTCTTTCAGCGCCTGCGCGCCTTCCGCCGTGAGATGGCCCGGGCTGCCCGTCCCGATGCCGATCAGCCATAGATCTTGAAGCATGATGTTATACCATTAAAAAAAAAATTCCGGACCCGCGAAGGGCCCGGAATAACGTTGGGGGTTTGTCGATCAGGCGGCGTTATAGAGCCGCGCCGTGAAGAGACCGCGCAGGCTGCTTTGGCGCAGCGTCTTTGCTGCGGCCAGCACGGCCAGATCAACAAGCGGTTCGATCAGAACGACCAACATGTAAGCCGCACCGAACGTCCAGACCGCGCCAAGGTTCTCCGCGCCCGCGCCCTGGCCATAGATCGCCCAGAACGCGACCCATGCGACAACGCCGCCCTGATAGACGCCCGACATTTTCAACACGTGTGAATACGACAGATCGACATAGGCGCGGCCTTGGGGGACCACGCGTTTTGCCAGCGCGTCAATTGCGAACAGAGGGACCAGCAGAGTGGTCACATTGACAAAGTACATCGGCAGATCGGTCGGCGCAAAGAACATGCCCTGCACGAGCAGACCAAGCGCCAGACCAATCGCGGAAGGTGCGGCGCCCAGCAACAAGAACAGTGTCGTGCCAAGGATCAGGTGAACCTCGGACACGCCGACCGCGAAATGGGGCAACACTTCGAAAAACACAAACACGCCGACAGTGGCAAGCACCGTGCGCGCGGCAAAGGTGATGATGTCGCTTTTGGCCAGATCGGCGGCCACCAGTTTGACGGAATAGCCGGTTGCAGCCGCGGCCGTACCATAGGCGAAAACCATTTTGGCGCCATCTACGACGCCGGGTTCGATATGCATTAAGATCGTCCTTATAAGAACCGCCCCTCCGGCGGTGATGGATATGTAAAAAGGCCAAGGCCTTTGGGTTTTACGGCAGGTCTCCTGACTTGCGGGTCGCGGCGCTTGGGACCTTCCCAGCCGGTTGGCCAGTGGTATTTCCCTTGCGCTCACCGCTTACAGTTGCGGGGGCAGTCCAAGCATTTCACCTGGTTCCCTTTTAAGGCACTTTTACGTGCCACCGTGGGGAAAGACTAAGTCAGTTATTTGCATACGGCAACGATCATTCCTGTGCCGGGGTTTGCTAAATCGAGGCCAGCGGACCGTAGAGGATAAGTGCCGGCGTATCGGATATTCCGGCGCTCAACTTTTCGGACAAGGCCGCGACTGTGGTGCGGGTCAGACGCTGGGCGGGGCCTGCGACATCCTCGGCCAGAAGGGCGGGCGTGTCGGCGGGCAGCCCGTGCGCGTTCAGCAGCGCATAGAGTTTGGGAAACGTGCGTTTCCCCATGAAAACAACGGTTGTTGCGGTTGCGTCGGTCAACGCGGGCAGGTTCAGGTCTGTGGGGAGCTGACCGCTGATGTCATGCCCTGTCACGAATTGGACCCGCCGCGCTGTCAGGCGTCTGGTCAAGGGAATGCCCGCCGCGGCGGCCGCGGCGATGGCCGAGGGCACGCCGGGAATAATCTCGTATGGGATGCCCGCCGCGCGCAGTGCGACCAATTCTTCCTCGAGCCGGCCGAACAGTCCGCCATCGCCCGATTTCAGGCGCACCACGCGTTGGTCGATTTTGGCGTAATCCAAAAGCAACCGGCTGACGTGATCCTGTTTTGGCGAGGCGCGCCCTGCCCGTTTGCCGACCCCGACAAGATCCGCGCCTGCGCGCGCATGGGCCAGTATCGGCCCCGACGACAGATCATCAAACAGCACCGCATCGGCGTGTCTGAGCCTGTCTACCGCCTTGAGCGTCAAAAGTTCAGGATCGCCCGGACCAGAGCCGACGAAGCTTACAAACCCTGTCATCAGGTTTCCTCCGCAGTGATGAAGTGGAAAAACGTGCCGGTCACCGATCCACGACAGGACCCGGTTTCGGGGACTGCCGCGCCGTCGGCATCGGTCACCGCAGCGAGCGGCGCATCGGGTTGTTCCAGAATGGTAGAGTAGTGAAATTCATGCCCGCGCAGGCGCGCGGTTGGCGCATGTCCCGGCATTGCGGCGCAGAGCGTTGCCTGACGATACCCAAGGTGCAGTTTTCGGGTTTCGTAGCTGGTGACCAGCCCAAGCAAACCGACCATCGGGTGGCGGACGCCATCCTTGTCGATCAAGGCTTCGCCCAATGCCATATAGCCGCCGCATTCGCCGTGGACCGGCCGGGTTTTGGCGTGGTCGCGCAGACCGCGTGCGAATGTCTGCGCCGCTGACAGCCGGGCTGCGTGCAGTTCGGGATAGCCGCCGGGCAGCCAGACAAGGTCGGCGTTCGGGTCGGGCGCTTCGTCGGCAAGCGGTGAAAACGGCAGCACCTGGGCGCCAGCCGCGCGCCAGCCTTCCACCAGATGCGGATAGGCAAAGGAAAATGCAGCGTCCTGAGCCAGTGCGATCCGCTGGGCGGGCGGGTCAGGCAACCTGCCACCGGCGGCCCCCGTGCTGGCAGCCATGCCGCGCGCGGCGGCCTTGATCGCGGGAAGATCGACATGCGCCCGCAGGAAATCCGCATATCCTGCAATCGCGGCCTCCAGATCCGGATGCTCGGCCGCTTGCACCAGCCCCAGGTGCCGCTCGGGCAGTGTCAGATCACCCCGCCGGGGCAGCACGCCCAGCACGGGCAGCCCCGCCTTTTCCATACCCAACCGCGCCAGCCGTTCGTGGCGCGGCGAGGCCACGCGGTTCAGAATGACGCCGGCAAACGGCACATCGGGATTGTACTGCCGGAACCCAAGGGCCACCGCCGCTGCCGATTGTGCCTGCCCACTGACATCCACCACCAGAACGACCGGCCAGCCCATCAATGCCGCTGTTTCGGCGCTGGCGCCAAACCCGCTTTGGCCGCGTGTCGCGACGCTGTCGTACAGGCCCATGGAGCCTTCTGCGATGCAGATATCGACGCCTTTGGCCTGCGCTGAAATCGCGCCCAGAAGCCCCAGCCCCATCGCCCATGTGTCGATATTGTACGAGGTCCGTCCACTTGCCGCACGGTGAAAGGCCGGATCAATGTAATCGGGGCCGGACTTGAAGGCCTGAACGGACAGCCCGTCCTGCACCAGGGCGCGCAGAAGGCCCAGCATCACGGTGGTCTTGCCGGTGCCCGATGACGGGGCCGATATCAGGAGTCCGGGGGTATCAATCATCGCCATGGCTCCAGTTGGCCCAAGGGCTTTCGGCGCTGAGCGGGCGATAGCGGCGGTCGTAGGAGGCCGAATAAAGACAGCTTTCGGTAAAGCCTTCGCCCCCGAGCGCTGGTCCCACGAGGATCAGCGCGGTGCGGGTGATGTCGGCATCCAGCTTTCCGGCGATGTCGCGCAATGTGCCGCGCACGATGCGTTCGTCCGGCCAGCTTGCGCGAAAGACGATGGCGACAGGACAATCGGCACCGTAGGCCGGTAGCAGGGTGTCGCAGACGGTGTCCAGATTCTGCACCGACAGGTGAATGGCCAGCGTCGCGCCGGTGGCTGCAAAGTTTTCCAGCGTTTCACGTTCGGGCATCGACGACGCCCGGCCCGGCGTGCGGGTCAACACCACCGATTGCGCCAGTCCCGGCAGGGTCAGTTCCACCCCCAACGCCGCCGCAGAGGCCGCAAAGGAGGGAACGCCGGGCGTGACACTGACCGGAATGTCCAGCGCGCGCAGCCGGCGCAGTTGTTCGCCCATCGCCGACCAGACCGACAGATCGCCGGAGTGCAGCCTTGCCACGTCCTGACCTGCCGCGTGGGCCTGTTGCATCTGGGCGATGATCGCGTCCAGGTCCATCGCCGCCGTGTTGACGATCTGTGCATCCGGTGGACAGTGGCCCAAGATCTCTTCGGGGACCAGTGATCCGGCATAGAGGCAGACGGGGCAGGATGCGATCAGGTCGCGCCCCCGCAGCGTCAGAAGATCAGGCGCACCGGGGCCTGCGCCGATAAAGTGAATGGTCATGTGGATGTCCCTTCTGCAATGGCACAAGTGGCCATGCGGTCGATGGAAATATGGCGCGGTGCCACCAGACGCGCGCCTGCGCCCGCCGCGGCCAGTGCGGCCGCTTCGGCAACGCTTCCGGTTCCATAGGTTGCATTGGAGACCTGCGAGCAGGTCAGTGTCGTCTGGCGCGCAAGACGGTCGTGCGCCACAGCGCGCAGCGGCACGCGCAATTCTTCTGCCAGCGCGCGCAGGGCCGCGCTGGTTTCCTTGCCTTTTGCCGTTGCAATCAGGTCCGGCATTTGGCCCCCACAGGCCAGATGCAGCACGCGGCGCATGCTGTCCAGACTGGCCGACGCGCGAAAGCCCATGCCTGCGACCCTCATAGGGTGACGCTCCATTGCACGACCGGATAGCTGGATTTCCAGCCGCGTTTTCCGCCCAGCGGTGCCGATTGCGCCAGCTCGATGCGCAACAGGTCGCCCCCCAGACGAAGCTGCGACCGCGCCAACAGCGCCTCGGATTCAAGTGTCACGGCATTGGCCACGATGCGTGTGCCCTGCGACAGCCGCGTCTGAAGCCAGGTCAACAACTCGGGCGTCAGCCCACCCCCGACGAACACGACATCCGGCAGATCCAGTCCGTGCAGCACGTCCGGCGCAGTTCCCTGGACCACATGCAGCCGGTCTACGCCCAGTTTCAGCGCATTTGCCCTGATGCGATCGGCACGGTCGGGGTGCGGCTCGATTGTCGTGGCGGTTGTCGTGGGGTGCGACAGCAGCCATTCGATCCCGATGGACCCCGAGCCGCCCCCGATGTCCCACAGATGCGCGCAAGGAACGGGTGCAAGGGCTGACAGCGTCAGTGCACGCACGGGCCGTTTGGTCATCTGTCCGTCGTTGTCGAACCAATGGTCGGGTCTGCCACTGGCCAGCGGCAGGCTGTCGCCTGCGCCGCGTATTTCGACCGCCGCGCAGACGGGGTGGGAAAAGGTGTCGCGGTCCAAGTCTTGCGCCCGCGCATCCGTGCGCCGTTCGCGCGGGCCGCCCAATGCCTCGAACACGCTCAGCCGGGAGGCAGCAAAGCCCTGATCGGTCAGATATGTGCCCAGATCCGCCACCGCTGCGCCGTCGCGCAGCAAGACGATCATCCGCGTGCCCGCAGCCAGCGCAGGGCGCAGGCGCGTCATTGGGGCTGCGTGCAGGCCAAAACACGCGGTCTGCTCAAGCGGCCACGCCATGCGCGCGGCCACCCGCGCGAAGGTTGACGGAGACGGCAGCGCCACCCATTCCTTTGGCGACAGCGCGCGCGCGATGCTGCTGCCCGCGCCAAACCAGAACGGATTGCCCGACGCCAGCGCCACCACGCGCCGGCCGCGCAACGACAAAAGCTGTGCAATGCCATCGGCAAACGGCACCGGCCACGCGATCCGTTGCGCGTTCAGTTCCGGCAGCAGCCCCAGATGGCGCTCTGGGCCCATCACGAATTCGGCTGCGTGCAGGGCGCGCAGGCTTGCGCTTGAAAGCCCATCCGGCGCATCTTCGCCCATGCCGACAATGGTGAGCCAGGGAACATCAGACATGAGCGCCAACCTTCTTGTTCTTGGCGGCACGACCGAAGCGACCGCGCTGTGCCGGACCCTGAGTGACAATGCGATTTGTGGTGTGGTTTCCTACGCGGGCCGCGTTGAAAAGCCCGTGCAGCAACCGTTGCCCCAGCGTGTGGGGGGATTTGGTGGTGTTGCAGGGCTGGTCGCATATGTGCGCGCGCATGGCGTCACGCATGTCGTCGACGCCACCCATCCGTTCGCCGCACAGATGAGCCGCAATGCCGTGTCGGCCTGCGCCGAGGCGGGCGTGCCGCTGATCGCGCTGACGCGCGCGCCGTGGCAGGCGCAAAGCGGCGACCGCTGGACCCATGTGCCTGACATCGCGGGTGCCGTGAGCGCGCTGAAGCGTCCCGCTGCACGGGTCATGCTGGCGATTGGTCGGATGCATCTGAACGACTTTGCCGCCCATCCGCAGCATTTCTACCTGCTGCGGCTGGTTGATGCGCCTGACAGCGTGCTGCCCTTTCCCGACCACGCTGTCGTGCAGGCGCGCGGCCCCTTCACGGTGGCGGACGACCTGGCCTTGATGCGGCATCACAAGATTGATCTTCTGGTGTCGAAGAACGCGGGCGGTGCAGGTGCGGCGGCCAAGATCGCGGCAGCGCGCAGATTGGGGCTGCCGGTGATCATGATCGACCGGCCGGCACTTCCCGACCGGCTGGAGGCCCATACGCCGCAGGAGATTCTGGCGTGGCTTGGTCATTCAAAACCCGATCTGGCCGGCACCGATCTGGGCGTATAGACGAACGGCACATCATCGCGCGCGATCAGCCGCGTGGCGGATGTACCCACAAGGACCATCGTGCGCATATCGGCCATTTCAGGCGTTGCCTCCGGCAGCGGCACAATTCGAATTGCCTCGTCGGGCGTTGACACGGCGCGGGCGAATATCACGGGACGATTGTCCTGACAGGCATCGTTCAGCACCTTCAGAACACGGGCAAACCCATCTGGTCGTGCCTTTGAGCGCGGGTTGTAAAAGGCCATGGCAAAATCGGCTTCGGCGGCCAGCCGCACCCGTTTTTCGATCAACGCCCAAGGCTTGAGGTTGTCACTGAGGTTGATGGCGCAAAAATCGTGGCCAAGGGGCGCGCCCACCCGGGCCGCCGCCGCCAGCATCGCGGTGATGCCCGGCAGCACATCAATCTGAAGCCTGCGCCAGTGCTGCGGGCCACTTTCGACGGCTTCGAACACAGCGGCGGCCATGGCGAACACGCCGGGATCGCCCGAGGATACGACGACCACGCGCCGCCCTTCGGCCGCCATTTCCAGCGCATGCTGCGCGCGTTCAAGCTCGACCCGGTTGTCCGAAGGATGCAGCGTCAGCCCCGCACGCGCCGGTATCCTGTCAACATAGGGGCCGTAGCCCACGATGTCAGAGGCCAGTGCCAGTGCCGCAGTCACCTGCGGCGTCACCAGCGCTGCATCGCCCGGCCCCAAGCCGACGATTGCCAGCCCCCCGGTCATGGCCGACGCCCCTGACCATGGACCATCACGATCGAGAAATACGGTGTGACCCGACCTTCGGCCTGAGAGAGTTTTTGCACCGTTTGTTCGCCCAAGCTGGCGCATTCCACCAGCCAGGCGTCGTCGTATTTCCCGGCGGCGCGCAGCGCATTGCGCACCTTGTCGATGTTGCGTCCGATCTTCATCACCACCAGGGCATCCGCCGACCTCATGTGACGCACGAGGTCGTCTTCGGGCAATGTGGCCATCACCACGCTGAGAACATCGTCCCCCCAGGTGATCGGCAGGCCCGTTGCGGTCCACGCAGCCGACATTCCGGTGATCGCGGGGACAACCTGCACCGGCACGCTGTCTTTCAGGCGGGTGTAGAGGTGCATGAACGATCCATAAAAGAAGGGATCGCCTTCACAGAGCACGACGACATCCTCGCCCTGTTCGGCAAGGGCGCGCAGATGTCCGCAACAGTCGGCATAAAAGCCGGAGAGCGCGGCGTTGTAGTCGGGATGATCCACAGAGATCTCTGTGGTCACGGGGTATTCCATCGCGAATTCAATGACGCCTTGGGGCAAAATCCCGTCAACAGTCTTGCGCGCGCGGCCCGCACGGCCCGCTTTTCGGAAAAATGCCACATGTCGCGCCCCCGACAAAAGACGATGCGCGCGCACCGACATCAGATCGGCAGCACCGGGCCCCAGCCCCACGCCATGGATCACACCGGTTGGACCGCCCACAGTCATTCTGCCCGGCTCGCGATGGCGTTGATCGCAGCGACCGTGATCGCGCTGCCGCCAAGGCGCCCCTCTATGATGCAGCAGGGCACGGGCTGGCTGGCCCAGAGGGCGTCCTTGCTTTCGCGGGCGCCGACAAAGCCGACGGGGCAGCCGATGATCGCAGCGGGGCGCGGGCAAGCGGGATCGGCCAGCATGTTCAGCAGGTGAAACAGCGCGGTCGGCGCATTGCCGATGGCGACAAGCGCGCCGTCCAGATGTGGCCGCCACAGTTCAAGTGCGGCGGCGGATCTGGTGTTGGACATCGCCCTGGCCAGATCGGGCACCGACGGATCACGCAGGGTGCAGATCACCGCGTTATCGGCGGGCAGCCGGGTGCGCGTCACGCCTTCGCTGACCATATGTGCATCGCACAGGATCGGCGCGCCGCCGGCAAGGGCCGACCGGGCGGCGCTGGCAAAGTCCGGTGACATCTTCAGGGAGTGCTCAAGCCCCACCATGCCGGCCGCATGGATCATGCGCACGGCAATCGGTTCCTCGTCCGGGGCAAAGCGTCCGAGATCGGCCTCGGCCCGGATCATGGCGAAGGACTGCGCATAGATCGCGGCCCCGTCGGTTTCATAGGTATGGATCATTGGAAAAAGGGTGCTCCGGTAATGAGGTCATGGGGGTCGAGCCCGCGTTGGTTGGGGTCATCGGCAGCGGTGCCGTCGCGCACGATGTCGAACGCGCCGTCACGGCCCACCAAGGTGACGTTGGCGGGGGTTCGGCGCGCGCAGCCCTTGGCACAGCCAGAGACGTGCAGCGTACCGTCGATATGCGGCGCAAGGCGTCGCGCGATGTCGCGGGTGGAGACGGTCGCCGAGGCACAATAGGGCGCGCCCACGCAGGCGTTGACATGCAGGACCGGATCGGCGGGATCGGTGACAAAATCCGTCCCTTCGGGCATGTCCGCATTTTCCAACAGCACACTGCGCCAAGGGGTCAGCCGCACGGCTGCGATGGCTTTGGCTTCGATCAGTCTGGCCATCGCGTCTGCATCTATCTGCCCAAAGGCGCAGCCGACCAATGCGCCAAGCGGCACCGGCCCGATGCAAGGGGCCGGACCGGGGGACCGGGGTGTGGCGTTGCACCACGCGTGGGGCAGTGCGTTGCCGGTGCGCACGCCGGACATGCGGCGTTGATCCGGGGTGATGCGTTCGGACAGCCAGTGCGCCATCTCGATCAGGGCGGTGATGGCGTTGTCTTGCGTCACGGCGCGCCCTGCCGTCGCGCCATCAGCCAGCAAGATCAAGCCGTTTGCCCCCTGTTCAAGCCGAATATCCGCACTGTCCCCGCGCAGCAGCGGACGCGGGCCGCAATCCACGGCAAAGCCGACCTTTGCAGGCAGTTCCGGAAGGTCGGACAAGCGCGACAGCAAAGCCCCGGTCAAGCTCTGAGTCAGATCGCCCGTCTGCCAGAACGGGCTGACCAGGATGTTGCGGCGGCTTTCCTGCGCGGGATCGGCGTCCAGCAGGCCCAGATCGCCCAGCGCTTGCAATACCGTGTCATGGTCCGTTTCGGCCACACCGCGGATTTGCAGGTTTGCGCGGTTGGTGACCTCGAGCCCCGGCTGACCATAGCGCCGCGCCAGTTCACACAGGCCCAGAACCTCAGCCGCCGTCAGACGCGCAAAGGCCGGGCGCACGCGCATCACCAACCCGTCTGCGGCCATCATCGGCCGGTAGGCACCCGGGCACCACCCCTTGATCTGCGTCGCGGTCATCGCGGCACCGCCATATCCGACAGCACCGAATTGCGGCGCGTTTGCCACAGGCCCGCATCGAGCAAGGCGGCAAACCGGGCCTGCATCGCGCGGTGCGCTTCAGGGTTGGCGTCTTGCAGGAACCCGTCGGTTTCCGGGTCGCCCAAGGTCGCATCGTGGTAAAGATCAAACAGATGCGCGGGCACGACGCCTGCCAGATGGGCAAAGCTTGCCATGTGGTCCAAGGTCGCCGCAATCTCGGCTGCGCCGCGAAATCCGTGGTGTTTCATGCCTGCGATCCAACCCGGATGGCTGGCGCGGGAATGGACCACGCGCGCGATCTCTTCGGTCAGTCCCATTGCACGCGGGTGCGCGGGGTCCGTGTTGTTCAGGTGATAAAGCGCCGCAGCCCCGCCCGTCACAGCCTGGGCTGCGGCAAAGCCTGCCTCGTGGCCGGCATAGTCTGCGGCCAGCAGCAGATCGGTTTCGGGCAGGTCCTGCGGATGCACGAAGCTGTCCGCGGATGCCACGCGCGCACGGATGCCGCCCATGTCCAGCCGCGCGTCCGTGCCGTCCAGGGCCCACGAACTTGCCTTGAGCCACGCCAGACCCGCCTGCGCGCGCCCTGCTTCGGTATAGTCGTCCAGCGCGGCCCCCATGCCCAGACCGAACTGCCCCGGCTGCGGGCCGTAGACCCGCGCCAGATTGTCCACCGCCACATAGGGGTTCCAGTCGGGTGCCTCGTCGCGGGCGGCCAGCGCACGCACCGCTTGGGAAAACAGCGCCGAGAGGGTCGGGAACACGTCACGAAACAGGCCCGAGACCCGCAAGGTGACATCGACGCGCGGGCGGTCCAGTTCGGTGATCGGCAGGACTTCGATGCCCGAGACCCGTTCCGACCCTGCATCCCACAGCGGGCGCACGCCCAGCAGGTGCAGTGCCATGGCAAATTCCTCGCCTGCGGTGCGCATCGTTGCCGACCCCCACAGGTCGACGATCAGGGTGCGCGGCCAGTTGCCCTGATCCTGCAAATGGCGGCGCACCAGTTCATCGGCAAGCCGCACCCCCTGCGCATGGGCCGCCCGTGTCGGCACCGCACGCGGGTCGGTTGTGAACAGGTTGCGACCTGTCGGCAGAACGTCGCGCCGTCCGCGATAGGGCGAGCCTGACGGACCCGCCGCGATACGCCGCCCCGCCAAAGCGTCCAGCAAGGACTGTCGTTCGCGCGCCACCGATTGCGCGGTGGCAAAAGGCGCATCGCCGCGCGGCGACCGGCCCCAGATATGCAGGCCCTCGCCGAACTGGCTTTCCTTGATGTCGCAGACAAACCGGTCGATCCGCGTGATCGCCTCGGCACTGCACCCGGCGCTGTCCAGCCCCAGATCCTGCTCGACCCCCTGCACCTGTGCCTCGGCGCGGATATCGCCCTGAAGCCGGTCGCGGCGGCGCGGGTCCAGACCGTCGGCATTGGAAAATTCGTCAAGCAAGGCTTCGAGCCGGGCCAGACGTTCGGGTGTGCCGCTTTCGCGCAGGGGCGGCGGGATGTGGCCCAGCGTCACGGCCCCGATCCGTCGCTTGGCCTGCGCCGCCTCGCCGGGATCGTTGACGATAAAGGGATAGATCACCGGCAAGGCCCCCGTCAGCACCTCGGGCCAGCAGGTGTCGGACAGTGCGACGGATTTGCCGGGAAGCCATTCCAGCGTGCCATGCGCGCCGATATGCACCAGCGCGTCGGTTTGCGACTGAAGCCACAGGTAGAAGGCCACGTAGGCGTGGCGCGGCGTGCGCGACAGATCGTGATAGCTGTCGTCCCGCCCTTGGGCGGCAGCACGTTCGGGTTGCAGCGCCACCACCACTTTGCCGCAAGCGATGGCCGCGAAGTGAAACGCGTCGTCCTGCACATCGGGATCGTCCTGGGGGTCGCCCCAGGCTTCGGACAGGTGTGCGCGCAGCGTGTCGGGAAGACGTGCGAGGGCGGCTTTGTATTCGGACAAGGGCCAGCGGGTGCTGCGCGCCGCCAGAGCCTGATGCAAGGGCACGCCGTCGGTGCAGACGTCATAGCCCGCGGTTTTCAGATCCTCCAGGATGGCGTGCGCCGACTGCGGCGCGTCCAGGCCAACGGCGTGGCCCATGTTCCAGTCCTTGCCCGGATAGGTCGACAGCACCAGTGCAACCCGAAGCGCCGCCGGTGGTGTCTGCGCCAGCCGTGTCCAGCCCTGCACACGGTCTGCGATTGCCGCGATGCGACCTGCATCGGCCCGGTGTGCAAAGCGGGCATATTGCAAATCCGGGTCCCGCTTTTGCGGGTCCTTGAAGCTGGCGACACCGGCGGTGATGCGACCGTCCACTTCGGGCAGAACCACATGCATGGCCAGATCGGCGGGCGACAGGCCGCGTTCCGCGTCGGCCCAGGCCTTGCGGGTCGAGGTTGCCAATGCCACCTGAAACACCGGCACCTGTGCGGCATCCAATGGCGATGTGCCGTCCGCGCCTTTGCCGGAAAAGGCCGTGGCGTTGACCACGGCCACAGGTGCGTATTGTCTGACCTGTCGACGCAGCCACCCCGCCGCTTCGGGTGATTTGAGCGATGGCGCGAAAAGCCCGCATACGTTGAACCCACGCGCGCGGAACGCCGCGAACAGCGCGGTGATCGTGGCCAGATCAGCGGCCGCCAGATAGGATCTGTAGAATACGATCAGAACGCGCGGCTGGGTCTGTGATGGACCTGCATCGTCGGGCAACACAGCGACCAGCGGGCAGCATGCGCCAGTCTCGGGGGTCCATGCGCCGACCACGGGCAGCGCCTTGGAGCCGATAACCGGCCCTGCATACAGCCCCGCAGCCAGGGCCAGTTGTGCCAACGCAGCCTGTGCCGCGACCACTCCCCCGGTGTCGCACAGTTTCGCAAGCCGCCGCAGGGTGGATATTGGAACTGTCGACACAGCATCCAGCCGGTCATCCACACGCCCGTCCGCAGGCAGCACGGCAAGGGCGATGTTCTTTTCCTCGGCCAGGGCGCGGATCTGCTGCAAGCCGTAGGGCCAATAGGGAACGCTGCCGATCAGCCGGATCAGGATGCCCTTCGCCCCCGAAAGGGTCTGGGCAACATAGGTGTCCACCGACAGCGGATGTTTCAGCGCGACGATATTGGCCAGACGCAAGGACGGCAGACGCCCCTGCGCGCCACCACCGCGCCGCCAGCCTTCGGCGAAGGCGCCAAGGTCGGAATCAGACAAGGACAACACCACCAGATCTGCGGCACTCTGGCCCAGATCCATTGGCGTCTCGGCCTCGTCCAGCCCGTGGCTTTCCCGAAAAACGACATGCACGGCGCGGCTATCCTGTGACCAGCGGCTGTGCCGCGCCAAGTGCGTTGCGGATCACCTGTGCGTCGATGTCGTCATGTTCGGCGATCACCACGAGGCGCCCCTGGCGCGGCTCGTCCGGTTTCCACGGGCGATCATATTGGTGGCGCACACGCATGCCGACGGCCTGCACCAACAGCCGCATCGCCTTGTCCTGAACCGCTGCATACCCTTTGACGCGCAGGATGTTGTGATCCTGCGCCAGCTTCCCGATCACGCGCACAAGATCGTTGGGGTCGGTCAATTCGGGAATATCCACGACAATGCTGTCAAAATCGTCGTGTTCGTGGTCGTCCGCACCGTCGTGATGCGAGGGGCGCGCGTCCATGTCGTCCTCGGCTGCGGCTTCCAGTCCCAGAAGGATGCGCGGATCAATCGCGCCCTCGGCCACCTCGACCATGGGGATCGGGCGCGCGGCCTTGGCGGCGATGACGGCGCGGGCGCGTGCAACCCCTTCGGGGCCTGCAAGGTCGGGCTTGGTCAACAGAACGATGTCGGCGCAAGAAATCTGATCTTCGAACACTTCGGACAGCGGTGTTTCATGGTCAAGGCTGTCGTCCGCCAGACGCTGCGCGTCGACCGCGGCGATATTGGGCGCGAAACGCCCGGCTGCCACCGCTTCGGCGTCGGCCAGCGCGATCACCCCGTCCACCGTGATCCGCGAGCGGATGTCAGGCCAGTCGAACGCCTTGAGCAGCGGCTTGGGCAGTGCCAGACCAGAGGTTTCAATCAGGATGTGATCAGGACGCGGGTCCAGCGCCATCAACGTTTCGATGGTCGGAATAAAGTCATCCGCCACGGTGCAGCAGATGCAGCCGTTTGCCAGTTCGAGAATATTCTCGGCCGGGCATTCGGGAATTGCACATTGCTTCAGAATTTCGCCGTCGACACCGACATCGCCAAATTCGTTCACGATGACGGCCAACCGCCGCCCGCCCGGATTCAGCATAAGCTGGCGCACCAGCGTGGTTTTGCCAGATCCCAGAAAACCGGTGATGACAGTGACGGGGAGTTTTGCGAGATCAGACATGGGGCACCTCCGGGGGCGGAATTCGGGCAACACAATTGCGTTTGAAATGTTCGGGACGCTCGCGCCACGGAATCAGTCCGTCAGCGGTGGCATGATAGCGAAGGGCCCCATCGAGGATCATCGCCGGGTCGTTGTTTTCATCTACGTTTGCAAAGACATAGGTCCAGCGTTCCCCGCCGCGCAAAGCGACGGTGCAGCCGTGATCGCAGTTTTGCAAACAGTCTACCGCAGTCACCCGAAGCCCATCGGGGCGGTCCAGCTGTGCTATTGCGTCAAAAAGCGCCTGACCCGGGCGACGGCCCTCTTCGGCCATCTCTTGCCCGCGTCGGCATTTGACACAGACAAGCAATTCGGTCTGATCGTTCATCGCTTCTGCCTCCATAAAATATGGAACGCGGCAAAGGTGGCGAGGTGTACCTGCAAGGCAGAGTGTCTCTGCGAGGCAGAATTGCCCCGACACCGGAACACCCCGTCCGGTTACGTCGTTCTATGATGGCAGGTCTCCCGGCTTACGGATTTAGGCCTTGAAGGCCTGTGACCATGATACCTTCCCAGCGCAATGCCAGTGGTGTCACACAGTCTTTCCGTTCACGGTCGCGGGGGCGGCTGTGCTTCACCGTGAAAGATCACGGCTGCACATTCCCTTTTCACCTGCATGAGCAGGCACCAATCACACCCGCATGTGCGCTGAACCAAAAAGGCTTGTCAAGACAATGCAGGCGACAGGGCAATTGCCATTGGTGCGACGGGCGGTCGGGCGCTGCTGCGCAGGGTGTTTGCGGGTTTTGGTGCGTTTGGGCGGGGGCTATGCGCCCTGACTTTAGCCTTCGGGGCCAGCCCCGCCGCGCCAGCACCCGCGACCGTTTGACCCGCACACTCGTGAATTGCCCCCTGCTGCGAATTCAGGCATAATCCGCATCAGCAGTAAGCTGCGGCCAAAGAATGCCGCGATGGTGTGAGGCGAAACCATGATCCGATTGACGGCCCTAATCTCGTGTCTGGCCCTTGTCGCCGCCTGTGGTGGCGGTGGGACCAGATATTCCAGTTACAATGCAACGACCTATCAGTCGCCCGGCGCGCGCGCGTCGACGCCCCTGGGGCAGCCTGCGCCGGTGCTGTTTGCGTCGGGACCGATTGCGAACGCCTGTCAGGCCTCGGGGCGCAAACAGGCGAACCGGGCGCGGTGCGGCTGTGTGCAGGCGGTGGCGGATATGTCGCTGAGCGCTTCGGACCAGCGGCGCGGGGTCGGGTTCTTTAACGATCCGCACAGCGCGCAAGAGATGCGCACGTCGGATTCGTCCAGCAACGAGGCGTTCTGGAAGCGTTGGAAGGCGTTTGGCGATCAGGCCGGACAGCTTTGCGGCTGATTACAGGTCTTTGATCCACACTTGCAGCGGTTTGGCCGTGGGCGCGTCTGCGTCCACGTCTTTCCACGTGAACTGCGCGGTGGCCCCGTCCAGCGGGGCATAGCCGCGTTTGCGCCAGAAGGTATCAAGCGGGCGGTAGTCGGCGGGCCGCAAGGGGTGGTCGGCAGGGCGTTGCACGGCGCAAAAGGCGGATTTGCTGTAGCCAAAGGCGCGGGCGGCGTCCTCGCGGGCGTCAAAGAACCGGTGCCCGATCCCCTGCCCGCGATGGTCGTCCAGCAGCACGCTTTCGGCGCAATAGAACACATCGTCGATGTTTACGCCGGTGCCGTCGAAGGCCTGTGCGAAATCGTCGGCGTGATCGCTGAGGGGTGCAGCGGTGGCGGCCCCCACCAGCCTGTTGCCGTCATAGGCCCCGACCACGACCGCCTGTGGCGAGGCGCGGAAGGCGGCAAGGTAACGGCGTTCATAGTCCAGATCGCCGTCGTAGAGGTAGGGCCAGTCGCGGAACACCGTGATGCGCAGGCGGGCCACATCGCCAAGGGCCGCATCCAGCGCGGCGCCGGTCAGCACGTGGCACTGGGTCACGCGACCTGTGCCGTCCAGTCGGCCAGATTGTAATAGGTGGTAACGCGGGCGATCTTGCCGTCCTTCAGGTCGAAAAACGAGCCTGCGGGCAGCTTGTAGGTTTGATTGCGCGCCGCTGGCAGGCGTGCGTCGGTTTGCAGATAGGTGCCGTTGACCACATATTCGGCCGCAGCACGGGTTTCATCCGCGTTCACGAACACCTGCATATCGGTCAGGTTTTCGGCATAGCAGCGGGTCATATGGGCGCAAAAGTCGGCAAAGAGCGCCTTGCCGGTGCGGACCTGCCCTTCGTTCACGTGGTGGGCCACGTCGTCGGTCAGGCAATCCAGCATGGCGTCGGTGTCGCCTGCGTTGAAGGCGTCGAAATAGCGGTTCACCACGGACATGGGCGGTTCCTTCAGGTCAGCACGGTGGGCGGGCCCCAGCGGTCGTGCAGGTGGGCGATGATCTGGTCGCGGGCGCTGCGGTAGTTGACCAGCTTGGCCTCGCGGGTTTCGCCCAGGCCGGTGGGGTCCATGATCGGCCAATAGGCGATTTCCAGATGGTAAAAGCGGGTCAGATCCAGCGCGCGGCGTTGCGAGGCCGGCGACAGCGCCACGATCAGGTCGAAGCTGCCCAGATCGTCGCCCCAGTCTTCCATCTGGTCAAAGCTGCGCGAGCGGTGGCGCGACAGTTCGACGTCGATTTCCTGACAGACGGCGATGGAGAAGCCGTCGATTTCCATGTCGGCCTTGACCCCGGCGGACTGGACATAGGTGCCGGTGCCATAGAACTTTTTCATGATCGCCTCGGCCATCGGAGAGCGCACCGCGTTGTGGTCGCAGCAAAACAGTACCGATTGGGGCAAGGGTGCAACCATTCTAACCGCCGAAATGCAGGACGCAGATCAGGGTGAACAGGCGGCGCGCGGTGCCTTCGTCGATGTCGGCCTTGCCCGCGAGGCGTTCTTGCAGGACGCGGCTGCCTTCGTTGTGGATGCCGCGGCGGGCCATGTCGATGGTTTCGATCTGGCTGGGGGGCAGTTTCTTGACCGCCTCGAAATAGCTTTCGCAGATCTGGAAGTAGTCCTTGACCACCTGACGGAACGGCCCGAGCGACAGGTGGAATTCGGCGGCTTTGGCGGCCTCTTCCGTGGTCACGTCGAAGACCAGCCGGTTTTCGCGGATGGCCAGCCCAAGGTGGTACGGCCCCGGCGGCACCTCGCGGTCGTCGCGGGCGGGCAGCGCAAAGCTGTTTTCTTCCAGCAGGTCGAACAGGGCGACCTTGCGTTCCTGTTCGATCTCGGGCGTGGGGGGCGGCAGGTTGCCGTCGTCTAGGTCGATGTGGGTGATGCGGGACATGTCGCATCCTTTGCGTGTGAGTCTGACCAAGGTTAGACCATGAATGCAGCCGGGTTCAATCGGCCCGCTGCGTCATGTTCTGGCATTCAGGCGGTTCAGGCGGGCGGTGACCGACAGGCCGTGGGCTTGCAGGCTTTCCGATGTGGCCAGCGTTTCGGCGGCGGGGCCGATGGCGCGCAGGGCATCCGGCGTCATTTGCGCCAGCGTGGTGCGTTTGACAAAATCCATCACCGACAGCCCCGAGGAGAACCGCGCCGAGCGGGCGGTGGGCAGCACGTGGTTGGGGCCGCCGACATAGTCCCCGATGGCCTCGGGCGTCCAAGCACCAAGGAAGATGGCGCCGGCGTGGGTGATCTGTTCGCTGAGTTTTGTCGGGTCTGCGACCATCAGCTCCAGATGCTCGGGGGCGATGCGGTTGCTGAGGGTGGCGGCGGTGGCCAGATCCGGCACGGTGATGACCGCGCCGAAATCGCGCCAGCTTGCGCCCGCGATGGCGCGGCGTTCCAGCGTTTGCAGGTGGTTTTCCACCGCCTCGGCCACCTTGCGGCCAAGGGTGGCGTTGGTGGTGATCAGCAGGCTTTGCGCGCTTTCGTCGTGTTCGGCCTGGCTGAGCAGGTCCAGCGCGATCCAGTCGGGATCGTTGTCGGCGTCGGCGATCACGAGGATTTCCGAGGGGCCAGCGATCATATCGATGCCGACCTTGCCGAACACACGGCGTTTGGCGGCGGCGACGAAGGCGTTGCCGGGGCCGGTGATCTTGTCCACCGGCGGGATGGTTTCGGTGCCGTAGGCCAGTGCGGCAATCGCCTGCGCGCCGCCGATGCGGTAAATCTCGTCGACGCCGGCCAGCCGTGCGGCCAGCAGCACCAGCGGGTTCAGGATGCCGTCGGGCGTGGGCACGGTGATGGCCAGCCGCTGCACGCCCGCGACCTTGGCGGGGATGGCGTTCATCAGCACGGATGAGGGATAGGAGGCCAGCCCGCCGGGGACGTAAAGGCCTGCGGCGCTGACGGGTGTCCAGCGCCAGCCCAGTGTGGCGCCGGTGTCGTCGGTCCAGCTTGCATCCTCGGGCAATTGCCGCGCGTGGTAGGCGCGGATGCGCTCGGCGGCCAGTTCGAGGGCCGCAAGGTCGGCGGCGTTGACGGTGGCGACGGCCGCGTCGACCTCGGCGTCGGTGATGCGGAGGGTGGCGGGGGTAAGCGTCAGCCGGTCGAATTTCGCGGTCAGGTCGATGACAGCCGCGTCGCCATGGGCGCGGACCTGCGCGATGATGTCGGCCACGGTGGCGTCGACATCGGGGCTGTCCTCGCGCTTGGCATTCAAGAGCGCGGTGAAGCGGGTTTCAAAGTCGGCATCGGCGTGGTCGAGGAACTGGGGCATGGCTGGCTCGCTTGCAGTGTCGGTCGTGACATAGCGGGCGCGGGCGGCAGGCTCAAGCGGGGGATGGGGGGGGCGACGCTGGCGCGCCTGCCCCGGAGTTTAGGGGGCGAGATGAAGGGGGGGGGTAAATGGCGGGTTTGCGGACAAAGTGAGCTTTCGCTGCGATGGTGCCAATGGCGGCTTCAGGGTTCGTCTAAGGTAGTGACACAACGTCAGGCGCAACCTAACGTACACATATGAACGCAACAAACAATCAAATGCAGAAGGTCATATTTGATCTCGGCTCAGACACTTGGCATGGTTTTTCAACTGAAAGTGTTTGGGCAACCAATCTTGGTTCCGGTGTCCATCAGCTTGAGAATTCGCCGTTCTTTGCAAAAGGCATCAGCTTAAGGGACGCAGTCATGACGAGCCAGGTTGAAGGCCAAATAAAAGTTGTCGGCCTCGGTCCAAAATCTGGGCATTCCACGTACCGAATTCTTGTTTCGCACGGCAAACATAATCCAACGCTGTTTGCCGAACTTTGGGAACCACTCGAGCGCCTTGGATGCTCATACGAACACGGAGACTTTGGATACCAACTGTACGCGGTAGACGTTCCCGAGAAAGTAGGCATCGAAATCGCGTATGCGTTTTTGGAACGCGGAGAGCAAAAAGGCGCGTGGGATTTCGAGGAAGGCCACTGCGGTCATTTGTGACAACAACTTGCATTGATTGTGTGCATGACTCGCAATGAAGCGGCCATTCGTGCATCCCGCAGCATCCGGTAAAATGGGCTCAAACCGGACCTTCGCCGCGTCTGCAAGAAAGATCGGTGCCAAACCTGACGGCCAACGGCAGCTATGCGGACAGAGCGGACGTCCACCAAAGCCCGGAATCAAGGTGCGTAGCACCGCCGGGCAGCGCCCGACCGCCCGTCACGCCGGAGGCGTGCCTAAGACAATCGGCGCACCTTTGGTGCGACGGGCGGGCGCTTCCTCACCGTGGCGCAGTTCAGCAACCCCACGCCAAAGATCAGAAATAAAGTGGCACCCACGGACGTCCCGATGCCCACCCGCGGTCAGGCGCTGCCCTCAGTGGCAAGGTCACTCTGGCCTCAAACCCGACCTTCACCGCAACCTCACCTAACACCAGCCCCCCCCACCAAAGCCCGGAGACAAGGTGCGTAGCACCGCCGGGCAGCGCCCGACCGCCCGTCACGCCGGAGGCGTGCCTGAAATAGTCGGCGCACCTTTGGTGCGACGGGCGGGCGCTTTTTCACCGGCTTGCGCTTCTTCGGCCTCACGCCAAGGCATTGAAATAAAATGGTGCTAACAGGTGTTGTGATGCCCACCCGCGGTCGGGCGCTGCCCTCTGTGGTAACGTCACTCTGGGCTCCAAACAGACCTTTGCAGCAACTTCGCCAAACACCAGCCCCCCCCCCGCCCTTGGTGGTGGGTGTGGTGCCCTGCCTCAACCGCCTTCGTCGGGTTTGGTCCAGTGGAGCGGATGCGGCAAGCTTGAAGACGCGAAGTCGATGCGCAGGACACGGCGGTTGCCCGGGGCGGTTGACGGTTTGGAGCAATGCAGGGTCAGCATTTTGAGGATCAGCACGTCGCCGCGTTTGGCAGTGCAAACCTCGACGGGGCAGGACAGTGCGGTGGTTTCGGCGCTTTTGGCTGGAACGATCCCGTATCTGTGGCTGCCTGTGGCGATCTGCATGGCGCCGTTTTCTGCACCCGTATCATCAAGGTGGACGCGCACGAACAACATCGCGTCAAGCACCTGTTGCGGCGGCTCACAGTGCCAAACGCCTGCTTTGCGGGTCCAGTTGCCGTAGCCGTCGCAGTCTGCCCTGTCCGCCACGGCGATAACGCGGTCCTGATGCCAGGGCACCCCCCAGTTGGTACCATCGGTCTTGTTGAAGCCGACAACGCGGACGGGATACGCAGCAGGGTCGATCCGCCGGATGGCCGTCAGCAGCGCGCTGTCAGGTGCAAGGGCCCGGCGCAGGGCGGCGGAGGATTCGAGACGCTGCCCGGCTTTGGATTGCAGGCTGGCGGCGGTGTCGAGATCCGACAGGTCGGGGTCGGCCACGGCACCCCGCAGCCAGACGCGGCCGGCGCGGTCCAGTTCGCGTTGCAAAGAGGTGTCGTGGGGCATGTGCTTTGATGCTGTCCAGCTTACTCAGGATGCCGCGGCGTGCTTTTCGACGGGGCCAGATAGGGGCGCGTCACGTCTTTCAGCGTGGCCTCGATGGCCTCGACGGTCAGGCGGATCACGCCGTCGCCGGCCAGGGTCAGCAGGATGTGCCCCGCGCCGTCGCCGGTGGGCTCGAACGTCACCGACAGCAGCGACAGCACCGTGTCCTTGTCGCTGCGGTCGATGCCCTGGCTGGCCACCTCCAGCACCGTGTCGAAGGACAGCAGCGCCTGCACGCGTTCGGGTTGGGCGGTGCGGGCGGCGGTGTCTTCCCAGCGGAAGCGGTTCAGCAGCACGGCAAAGCGGCGCTGGCGGATGGCCCATTTCATCTCGGTGATCGGGAACACCGCGTCCTGTGCCAGTGACGAGATCACCGACAGGTCGTCGGCATCCAGCGCGCCGAGGTTCAGGGGGCGCTCGGCGCCATCCTCGAAGGTTGCGTCGTCGCTCATGCGTCCTTGACCCGTTCGATGTCGGCGCCGACGCCCGAGAGTTTGGCGACGACGTGTTCATAGCCGCGATCCAGGTGATAGACGCGGCTGACCTTGGTTTCGCCCTCGGCCGCCAGCCCCGCCAGGATCAGCGAGACCGAGGCGCGCAGGTCGGTGGCCATCACCGGCGCGCCCTTGAGCCGCTTGACGCCCTTGACCGTGGCGGTGCCGCCGTGCACCTCGATGTCGGCGCCCATGCGGATCAGTTCGGGGGCGTGCATAAAGCGGTTTTCAAAGATTTTCTCTTCCAGAACCGAGGTGCCGTTGGCGGTGCACAAGAGCGCCATCATCTGCGCTTGCAGGTCGGTGGGAAAGCCCGGGAAGGGTTCGGTGGTGACATCCACCGCGCGCACGTCGCCGCCGTTGCGGGTGACGGTCAGGCCGTTCGCGGTTTCGGAAACGGAAATGCCCGCGGCATCCAGTTTCTCGCAAAACGCCTGCACCAGTTCGATGCGCCCGCCCAGCAGTTCGACCGTGCCGCCGCAGATGGCCGGGGCCAGCATATAGGTGCCCAGTTCGATGCGGTCGGTGACCACGGGGTGCGTGGCCCCGCCCAGACGGTCGACGCCCTGAATGGTGATGGTCGAAGTGCCCGCGCCGTCGATCTGCGCGCCCATCTTGGTCAGGCATTCGGCCAGATCGACGATTTCGGGTTCACGGGCGGCGTTGTTGATAACAGTCGTGCCCTTGGCCAATGTGGCGGCCATCAGCGCGTTTTCCGTGGCCCCGACCGAGGCGAAGTCAAAGTCGATGGTGCCGCCGCGCAGGCCCTTGGGGGCGCGTGCGTGCACATAGCCGTCTTTCAGCTCAAGCTCGGCGCCCATCGCTTCGAGCGCCTTGAGGTGCAGATCGACGGGGCGCGCGCCGATGGCACAGCCGCCGGGCAGCGACACGATGGCATGGCCGTCGCGCGCCAGCATCGGGCCCAACACCAGGATCGACGCGCGCATCTTGCGCACGATGTCATAATCGGCGGTGTGGTTGTGGATGTTGTGGCTGGACATGGCCAGCACCTTGCCGTCTTGCAGGCTGGTGACCTCGGCCCCCAGTGATCCCAGCAGGGCGGTCATTGTCTTGATGTCGCTGAGGCGCGGCGCGTTGGTCAGCGTCAGCGGTTCCTCGCTGAGCAGGGTCGCGGGCATCAGGGTGAGGCAGGCGTTTTTGGCACCGGCAATGGGGATCTGCCCCTTGAGCGGACCGCCGCCCCGTACGAGAATCGAATCCATCAGTCTTTGTCCTTTGCCTGCGCCGTCTGTTGCCCCGTGGTGGCCCGCGCGCGGGCCTGCGCCTTGCGCTTGGCCATATTGGCCTTGAGCGCCGCTTTGAGCCGCGCATCGCGCGTGTTGGGCTGTTGGGGTTTGGTGCGGTTGTTTTCTGCCATGCGGCCTTGTTAGCGCAGGGGCGCGGGGGCGTCCAGAATGGGTTGCATTTCTGGTGCCGTAGGGGGTTGCGCGGGCGCGCGTTTGCGTCTAATCACCCCGCACACTGGCGCTGCTGTCGCCCGGAGAACGAATGCTTTTGCTGTTCGCATCCCTCTGAACGGCAAGGCGACGGGAACGAAAGGGCTGTTTCAGGCCCGCTTGCATCGGGGCAACGCCCGGTGTAGCGAACGGAACAAAGATGCTGTGGTAGCTCAGTGGCAGAGCACACCCTTGGTAAGGGTGAGGTCGAGAGTTCAATCCTCTCTCACAGCACCATCTTCCCACCCCCTTTGAAGACACCCAGACAGGTCTGCATTTTCAGGACAGGGTTTTGCCTGTGGGTCGGCTGGGGGAATTTTCTATTCCCGCGCCGTGACGGGCTGCACTGCGGGACGAAGCCGCCGTTTGCCAAAGCCCGGAATCAGGGTACTTTCGCAAAACGCCTTGTGTGATGCTGCCATAAACCCTGTTCAAAACCTGACAAGGCGTTGAACGGTTTGGATTTCCGCGCCCCGTCTATGGACAACCAAAAATCACCCACCCATAGTAAAAATGATTCTGCACATATTAGACCTTTAATAAAAGCCTTACGCTCCGGGGGGAATTCCATGGGACTTTTGTTTATGATGGCGGCAATGTTTGGTGTCGTCGCATTTATTGATAACGACGATTCTGCGACCGAGACGGACGATACATCTGATCCGCTTCCGCCTGAAACGCCCACGGACCCTGTTGATCCCGTTGACCCGATCCCTGATCCGTCGTTGACCCTTGAAGGGACAAGCGGCGCGGATCTTCTTTTGGGAGAAGAAGGCGATGACATCGTGTACGGGCGTGCGGGCAGCGACACGCTGAGCGGTGCCGCCGGTGATGACCAGCTTTATGGGCAGTTCGGCAGGGATGACATCGCTGGAAACAGCGGTGCGGACAGCCTGTACGGGGGACAAGGGAACGACATACTGTACGGAGATGCGTCGCAGATCGGCACGTCGTCGGAGACGGACGGTGCGGATTTTCTGGATGGCGGCGCGGGCAATGACCGGCTGTATGGCGGCGGCGGGGTCGATACCCTGAACGGGGGCGACGGCGACGATTTGATCGTTGACTATGACCTGAGTTGGAACGAAGGCATCGAAAACGGCTCGGTCGTGGATGGGGGGGCCGGCGACGACGACATCCGTGTCGATGGCGGCAGCACGATCACCGGCGGGGATGGCAATGACAGCATTTTCGTCCATGCCGACATTGGCGAAGAGGGGGTCACCGAGATCACCGATTTTGTCCAGGGACAGGACACGCTGGCCTTTAGCATTGTCATCAGCGAAGGCGACACCGGTCCGCTGACCATTCAGGACAGCGCCGATGGCACGGGCGCCGAAGTGTACCTGGGCGACACGCTGGTGGCGGAAATCACCGGCGGTCAGGGCATGACGCTTGACGATCTGGATGTTGCTTTCGTTCTGGAACAGAATGCGGGCGACGTTGATTACACCGACGGCGATGCCGGTTCGATCATCGAGGGCAACCATTCCGACAATGTGATCAACGGCGGCGATGGCAACGACAGTATTTTCGCGGGCTATGTCGGTGGCGATTACGCGGGCGAAAACTATCACGGTGGCAGCGACGTTCTGAATGGCGGTGCCGGGGCCGATTACATCGTCGCCAACAGCGCCACCTATACGGCCTATAATGACGGCACCTCGCCCATCGAGGTTGTCCACGATCTGCACGTCGACACGCTGAACGGCGGCGAAGGGAACGATACGCTGGTTGCAAACGATGGCGGCATTCTGACCGGCGGCGAAGGCGAGGATGTGTTCGTGATCAACCACAACATGCGCTACGTGGACGATGACGCCTATGATGGCGACAACCTGTTCCCCGAGCCGGTCCAGATCACCGATTTCGACCCGACCGAGGACGTGATCAACATTGGCTATTTCGGCGATTTTTCCGGCTTTACCGGACCGTCGAGCGAGGATGTCACGGTTGAGGCTTGGGAAAATGGCGAGGGCAGCAATATTCTGCTGTTCGACCGGGTCATTGCGACCGTGCCGGGTGCCGGGACACTGAGCTATGCGGATCTGAACTTTGACAAGGACGTGGCGCGGGCCTACTGACCTTTGCAGCTTTTGATCGGCAAGGACGCGGCGCGGGCGTGATGCCCGCGCGATGCCTCATTAGAAGGCGTCGAATTCGGGCACGTTGCCCAGCCGGACCAGAAATGTCGGCTCCGACACCTCGCCCGAGCCTTCGTCTTCGGTAACGCTATAGGCGTCAGCCCCGGCGCAGGTGTCCAGCCGGCTTTCACGTTCGGCGCGCGAACGCGCCTGATCGGCGGATGTGTATTGAAACTGCTTGTCGACAACCAAGGCCACCTGCCCCGCGCGGCCGGTCTTTTTCTCGGTATAGGTCTGGCAGATGTAGTGGACCTTGAAGGCGGAAGAGGATTCGTCGGTCATGGCGGCGTCCTGAGATGGGGCGTTGGGTCACGCAAGGCTTGGCAGGGATGTGCGGGGTTGTCGATAGGGCAGTTCAGGTGTGCCATAGAGGTCCAGAAGACTTATTTGCCGAAGCGCACCGTCTTGTTCTTTAGCCATGCCTGCAACTGATCTTGCGTGATGTCCCCGACCACAACCCCCACAACCAGATCGTCAATCGGTTCGTCATCGGCAATGTCCAAGACATAGCCGGATTTCAGGTACAGGTATTCCGTCAACAGCCACGCCGTGCGTTTGTTGCCGTCATTGAACCCATGCGCCGTCGCAATCCCGTGAAGCAACGCGGCCCCCTTGGCATAAATCATGCGATGATACCCATGATAGGGGCGTCCAAGTGCGCCCAAAAGCGCGTCGATGTTGCTGATGCCCGCCAGACCGCCAAAGCCTTCAAGGGATTGTTCGTGGGCTTCCAGCGCGTCGCCAAAGGTGACGCGATAATGCCGCCTACCGATTTGCGAGGCGCTGCAAGGCGTCCCTGCGTTTTGAGATGATGGATCTTACCGTCTCGGGCGTTTTGTCGTGTGCGGTCACGACTTCGGAATTGCCGCTGTCTTTGCTGACAACAAACACGCCGGATTTGGACGAGCGGGACACGGTGGCTGTTTTACCGCCGCGCGCGGCGCTGTCAGCCGCAGGCACAGCTTTTTTGCAGTGACCCGTCACCTGACCCGATCCGCTGCGGGTGACATAATGTTTGCCATTGGTCATGGGTAAAGTTCCTGCATCACATCCGCGTCCCCAATTACGGTACGCAGACCCAATGTAGCCACGACAGTTCAATCCGACAAGTGCGGGCAAATGACCATCGCTTTTCAGGTGTGCCAGCGTGGCCCTAATAATCCTTCTCGAAGAACAGGCCCAGGCCGGTTTCGCCGTCGGATGCCACGCTGCCCCGTGCCGTCAGCGAGGGCGAGATGGTGAGGTTCAGGTTCACCTCGGCGTCGCCTTTGGCGCCGACAGTGACGTCGGTGTAGATGTTGTCGGTCACGTATTTGCCGACCCGCGCGCCGGTTTCGCCGTTCTCGTCCGTCACGATGTCCAGATCGTCCAGGCCAAAGCGTTCGCGGATGCCGTTCAGCAGCCCGCCGCCGCCCTTGCCGGTCAGGGTGCGCACCGCTGCGGCCAGTTGCACCGCCTGTAGCGGCGAGATTTTGTCCAGCCCGCGCCCGAACAGCAATTGCGCCAGGATTTCGTCGTCTGGTTTGTCGGGGGTCGAGGTAAAGGTGATCTCGGGCTCGGAGGCCAGACCCTCGACGATGATGCGGATGGTGGTGTCAGAGGCGCTGGTTTCGGCGACAAAGCGGATATAGGGATCGAACCCGCCCTGAAGCTGGGCCGAACCTTCCACGAGGTCCAGCCGTTTGGTCAGGATGTCAAACCGGCCCCGGATCAGGTCGAAGCGGCCGATGGGGACCACGTTGGCGGTGGTGCCGGTGATGCGCAGTTGCCCGCCCAGTTCGGCGTCCAGACCACGGCCCCGCACAAAGATACGGGAGGGCGCGCGCAGGGTGATGTCGATGGGAAAGGCCACGCCGCCGCCGCTGCCGCTGGCGGCGTCGCCCTGTTCCTCGATCAGCCCGGCGCGGGCGCGGGTGGCGCGCACGGCGGCGGGTTCATTCACATGGGTCAGCCCGTCAAGCACCGGGGCGGCTTCGGCGCCGCCTTCGGGCACGCGGATTTCGGTGCTGTCCAGCGTCAGGTCGGCCGTGATTGCCGCCCCGCCCGTCAGCGCCCCGCGCACCGAGCCGCTGCCGTTGATGGTGGTGTCATACAGCTTGGGGTCGGTGATGCGGACGTTGTTGACGGCTATCGCCAGATCGGCGGTGTTGGGCGCGTCCAGCGACACGGGGCCGCTGATACGGACGGTGCCGCCCGACGACACGGTCGCGGTGGTGTCCAGCGTGGCGCGGCCCCCCGACAGGGCGATGGATGTCACGATAGGCGCCAGCGTGATGTTCGGTTCCGGCAGGACAAGGCGGGCGTTGTCGGTGGTGATCTGGCCGGTGACCGACGACAGGGCCAGCGGGCCGTTCAGCGCCAGATTGAACCGCGCCTGACCGGCGGCGATATTGGGCGCGATAAACGTGTTGGCCAGCGCAATGGGTGCTGCCCCTGTCACGTCGATGTTGGCGCGGCTGGCGTCGGTGGCAACCTGTCCGCGCACGGTGGCGGTGGTGCCTGCGGGGCCGGTGGCGTCGATGTTCACCTGCCAGTTGTCGCCCACTTGCTCGGCTGTGCCCTTGGCGGTGGCGGGGCCGTTGATGCCCGTCGCGAACAGGCCGATGTCGCGCAGGCTGGCGTCAAAGGTCAGCGACGCGCCCGCGTCAGAGGTGTTGCCGGTGACCGATGCCGTCACTTGCGAGGTTTTCAGGTCCAGCTTTTCCACGATCAGCGGTTGGTCTGCGTCCTTGTGGGCGGCCAGGTCCAGCGAACTGGCGCCGCGCAACAACTGGTCAACCTGCGGGATGCCAACGGCAAGGTTCTGGCCGGTGGCGTCGGTTGTGATGTCAAAGGTGGCGTCGCGCGGATCGTACCAGCCTTCGGCGTTGATGTTCGCAGCCCCCGCCAAAGACTGGCCCGCCAATGCGGCATAGGGCGACAGCGATTGCACAGCCCCCTGCACGGTGCCGGTGATGCGCTGCGGCGCGCCGTCTACGATGGGCACGGTGCCAGCCACGCGCAGGTCGGCGCGGCCCGGTCCGGTGGCGCGCATGTCCACGGCCCAGTCGTCGCCGGTCTGGCGCAGGGTGCCGTTCAGGGTCGCCTCGCCGGTCAGGCCGGGGGCCACGACGGCGGTGTCGGGCACGCGGGCATCGACGCGCAGGGACCCTTCGTCGGTGCCCAGCGTGCCGTTGATGCTGGCGGTGATGTGGTCCGAGTTCAGTTTGAAGGTGTCAATTGTGGTCACGGTGTCGGCACGCTTTGCCACGACGTTCAGCGTGCTGTCGCCACGCAGCAACCCGTCAAGCTGGGGGATGCCTGCGGACAGGTTCGTGCCGGTCAGGTCGGTTTTCAGATCGAAGGTATAATCGCGCAGGTCCACCCAGCCTTGGGATGTGATGTTGGCCGCGCCGGACAGGTCGCGCCCTGCCAGCTCCGAATAGGGGGCAAGCGATTGCACCGACCCGTCGATGTCGGCGTTGATGCGGCCCAAGGCCCCCTCGACCAGCGCCAGCGTGCCGTCGACGTTCAGGTCTGCGCCGCCCGGTCCGGTGGCGCGCACGTCGACGGTAAAGTCGGTGCCGGCCTGCCGGATGGTGCCGTTCAGGGTGGACGGTCCGTTCAGGCCCCGCTGGATCAGCGAGGTTTCGGCAACGCGGGCGGCGACTTGCAGGTCGCTGGCGTCCGAGGACAGGGTGCCGCTGACGGTGGCGTTGATCTGGTCGGTGGTGATTTTGAAAGTGTCGATGCGCGTGCCGGTCTCGTCGCGGGCGGCGGTCAGGGTCAGGCGGCTTTGGCCCGCGATCAGCGGATCGGCCTGCGGGATGCCGACGGCCAGATTGTCGCCGGTGCCTTGCAGGTCCACGTCAAAAGCGCCGGAAATGGGGGCAAAGGTGAACTTTGCGTCGAACTTGGTGGCACCTTGCAGGTCCTGCCCCGAGAGTTCCGAGAAGCGCGAAAGGTTGTCGGCGGTCAGGGTCATGTTGCCTGCGACCGACAGGTTCAGGTCCTGGGTGATCCCCGAAAGCTGCGCCTGTCCGGTCAGGCCATAGTCGGCCCCTGTCAGGTCGATCTGGCTGAGTTCGAGCGGCGCGTCTTCGGTCCAGTCAAAGGACAGGCCACCGTCGATGCGCGGGCCGACCGCTGCGGCCAGCGCGGTGTCGGTCAGGTCGATCCCGTCGATGGCATAGGTCAGTTGGCCCATCACGCCGCCGACGCTGGTGCCCTGCCCTTGGGTCAGCGTGCCGTCGCCCTTCAGGCTGAGGGTGCCCAGTTTCAGCGTCGGCTGGTTCAGCCCGTTGACTGCGATATCGGCGTCCCAGCCGTCGCCGGATGCCGCGTCAAAGCGGACCGCGAGGGTGGCGGTGTCGATCTGGGTCTGTTCGCCCGGCAGGGGCAGCAGCACGGGCGTGCCTTCGGCGTCGGCGATGCGTCCGTCCAGTTCGACCAGGGTGGGCCAGCCGCCCGCGGCCAGTGCCAGGTTGCCGGTCAGGGTCAGCGAACGGGTGTTCAGGTCAAGCGTGTCCAGCGTCAGGCGGCCATCGGCAAAAAGCGTGCCCGAGGATTTCAGCGTGATGTCATCGCCAAAGAACGCGCCGTAACGCGGGGCGAACATCGGTGCGATGTCGCCGCCAAGGTCCAGCGCAAAGCTGCGGTCGGTGGCGGGGGCCGTGGTGCCTTCATCGCCTGCTTCGGGGGCGGCGTCAGACGGCGTGCCCTTGAGCGTGACCGATCCGTCAAGGCGCGGCGTGTCGTCAGTGGCCAGCGTGATGTCGGCGACAAAGTCGTCCAGCGGACCCGAACCTGCGACGGTCAGGTCGATCGACGGATTGTTCGGCAGCGCCATCAACGTGGACAGGATACCGCCATCGTCCTCGGACACGGTCAGTTCCAGATCCAGCACATCGGTGGCGTTGGCATAAGTCGCGGCAAGGGTCACGTTGCCCTTGGTGCCGTCCAGGCGGTTGACCTCGATCCTGGCGGTGCCTTCGCCGTCGGCCAGTTGTGCCGAGCCGTCCAGCGCGATCACGGCGGCCTGCCCAAAGACCGGCTCGCCAATCTCGACGCGACCGGCCTTGATCTGTTCGATGTTCACCGACACCGGCAGGTCGGGGATGGAAAAGCCGCCCGAGGCTTCGGGCGCGGGCACGTCAACGGTGTCGGGTGTCACCGGTTTGCGCGGCAAGAGCACCTCGGCCACGGACAGTTCCGTCACCTGAAGGCGGCCTGTCAGCAGGGCCGAGCGGCTCCAGTCCAGTGACACATCGCGCAGGGTCAGCCAGATGCCTTCGTCGTCGGCGATGGTCAGCTCGTCGATGGTGGCGCGCGAGCTGAGCGCACCGGCAAAGCCCACGATGCGGACCTGACGGCCGGCACCGGACAGGCTGTCTTCGAGAAAGGCCTGAAGGTAGCCGCGGTCGTCGTTTTCCTGTGCGGTGGCACCATGTGGCAGGCACAGGAACAGGACAGCGGACAGAAGGAGAAGCAGATGTTTCAAAACGATTGTCCTATGCCGACGTAGAATTGCACCCCGTCGCCGGTGTCGCCGCCCACGGGGGCGGCCACGTCCAGACGGATCGGGCCGATGCCCGTGTCATAGCGCAGGCCCAAGCCCGCGCCTGCGTGCCAGTCGCCGGAATCGGCAAAAAGCGTGTCCGCCGAAACAAAGCCCGCATCGACAAAGCCCACGATGCCGATGGTGTCGGTGATCGCCGCGCGCACTTCGCCCGACAGGCCGACAAAGGATTTGCCGCCCGAAACGTTGCCGCCACCCAGATCGACGCCCAGCGACTGATAGGGTTGTCCGCGCACGGTGCCGCCGCCGCCCGAGTAGAACAGGAAGTCGGGCGGCAGGTCGGCCAGATCGGGGCCAAGGGTCGAGCCGATTTGCGCGCGGCCCGCGAAGACCAGCCGCTTTGCCTCGCCCACGGCGCGGAAAATACGCCCGTCTGCGAAGAACCGCAGGCCCACGTCAGATGCGTCCAGCCGCACGAATGGCATCGCCTCGGCCTTGAGGTAATAGCCGGTTGTGGGGTTCAGCACGTCGTCGCGGTGGTCCAGCGTGGCCGAGATCGGCGCGTTCAGAAAGAAGAAGTCGCGTTCGCCGTAGAAGTCGTCGAAGGTGTTGACATAGCGCAGTTCCAGCGCCGCCTCGGCCTTGAGGTGGTCGGAGTAGATGCGCGACGCCCCTGCCCCGATGCGGACCTGTTGCAGGTCATAGTTTTCTTCTTCCTCGTCCGAGATCGAGCCGTAAACAAATCCGTCGGTGTCGGTGCCGAAAAAGGCAGGGCTGTTCAGGCGGCCCGCAAGGCTGTAGTCGATGCCGCCGGTCTGGCTGCCGATGCCCGATATTTCGCCGTCGATGCGCAGCCGTTCGGCCCCGCCAAACAGGTTGCGGTGCATCCAGTAGCTGGACAGGGTCACCCCCTCGAATGACGAGATTTCAGCGCCAAAACCGAAGCGGCGGGGTTTTTCGTCGACCAGTGCCAGATTGACGTCCATCACGTCGCCCGCACGCAGGGTGTCCGCCTCGGTCAGCGAGACAGAGGAAAACGCGCCGGTGCGGCGCAGGCGTTTGGCGACGGTTTCCAGTTCTTCGGGCGAGAATACCGTGCCTTCGGGAAAGCCTGCGATGCGGGCGATTTTTGCCGAGCGCACGGCGCTGTCGTTGGTTTGCACCAGCCGACCAAAGGTAACGCGCGGACCCGGGGCCAGCCCCAGACGCACCGACAGGGTGTTTTGCGCGTGGTTGGCCGTAACGCTTTGTTCGGACAGGGCAACCTTGGCGTGGCCTGCGTTGCGCCAGCCCTTGACGCCGCTGTCGACAGTTTCCTGCAACACGGTGCTGCGGGCGGGTTCGCCTGCGCGGAAATCTGGCGGCGGGGTGTCGCCGGGGGCCAGCGGGGCGATCTGTGCCACACCCAGCGAAAACAGCGGGCCGGGGGTGACGGAGATCCGGGCCTGACCGATCTGGGCGGGCACGTTGAACGTGGGGATCGCGGCGGCCTCGCGGCCATCCAGTTTGATGGTCACCACGCCGCTGTAATAGCCCAGCGCATAAAGCGTGCGCACGATGCGGGCATAGTCGGCGGTGGCGGCGGCCAGCACCTCGCGCGGGGTGGCTTCGGCGTTGTCGGCGGCAGCCACGGTCAACGACGCCTGCATCAGCGTCTCGCGCAGGTCCTTGTCGCTGGTGGCCACGTCAAAGCTGCCGATTTCCACGGCGGATGCAGGCGCGGCTGCGGCCAGGGAAAGCACGGTCGAAACCGCCGCGAGTGTTGTTCTAATGCTGGATTGCGTCACGTAACCTAATACCACAAATTGCCGGACCACTTGGGGAAGATCATAACCAACAGCCAGGCGGGTCACCATCCGATATTCGTACTGTTTCGGGGCACATCCCAAGGATGTGACAGGATTGACCTTGGACGTAGACCGCGCGGGGTGCGAGGCAATGGCGCAGAGGTGGCGTTATTTCGCCGATGTGCGACATTGGGTGGTCTGGCCGCCCTGCCCTAGGTGCGGTTGCTGATCCAGCGGCATTGATAGGGGGCCAGCGTGATCTGCGGGGCCAGCGGATCGACCGCCTCGCCGGACAGCAGGTCGTGCCATGCCACGTCCTCGATCAGGTTCAGCGCCTCGGACGAGATGGTCACGGTTTCGTCGCTGATGTTGTGCAGGGCAAAGATCGACTGGTGCCGGTCCAGACTTTGCCGCCAGACGCCGAAAATGCGGTCGTCGCCCATGTTCACGGTGAACTGGGTGGCGTTGGGGTGAAAGGCGGTTTGGCGGCCGCGCAGTTTCAGCCGGTCGGTCAGCGCGCCCAGCACCTGCGATTGCGGGCTGGCGGGGTCGTCCAGCAAGGCGCGCAGTGCGGGATAGTCCCAGCGGTGCCGGTTGATCGCGCGGTTCATGCCGCGGTGTTCAACGGCTTCGTGGTCGTTGGGCGTGGCCAGCAGCGAATGGATGTAAAACGCGGGGATACCTTCAAGCGACATGACGATGGTTTGCGAACAGATGAAGCGTTCGCGGTGGTACTGGTCCGCGCCTTTGAACGTGCGTTCCAGTGCGGCGTAAAAGGTTGTGTTCAGCTCGTAGGGGCTTTGACTGCCATCCGGCATGGTGCGCATCGACACCAACCCACCCGCTGCGCGGACGGTGTCGATCATCTGTTGTTTTTCGTGCTCGGGCAGCAACCCCTCGGCGGGGCGCATTCCGATGCCGTCGTGGCTGGCGGTGAAGTTCAGATAGGCGCAGCCCATCGGTGCGGGCGGCATACCGCGTTGCCAGCGGCGCAGATGTTGCGCCGAGCCGGACATCATCGCGTGCAGGATCAGCGGCGGCAGCGGAAAGTTGTAGATCGCGTGCGCCTCGTTGCCCTGCCCGAAATAACTGAGGTTTTCGGCCTTGGGCACGTTGGTTTCGGTCAGCAGGATGATCTTTTCGCGGGCAAAGTCGCACAGCAGGCGCATCAGTTGCACAACCGCATGGGTTTGCGGCAGGTGGATCGACGGCGAGCCGATTTCCTTCCACAGGAAGGCCACCGCATCCAGCCGGATGATCTCGACCCCGTTGTCGACGTGCAGGCGAATGATGCGCAGGAATTCCAGCAGCACCTGCGGGTTGCGGAAGTCCAGATCAATCTGATCGTGGCTGAAGGTACACCAGACGTGGCGCACCCCGTTCGCGGTGTCGACGCGGCGCAGCAGCGGCGTGGTGCGCGGGCGCACGACCATGGAAAGGTCGTCGGACGGGTCGGCTTCGAAAAAGAACGTGTCGTAGGGGTCCTGCCCCTGACGGTAGGCGTTGAACCAGTGGCCCTGACTGGACACGTGGTTCAGCACCAGATCGGACATCAGCTTGAAATCGCGCGCGATGCGGTTGATGTCGGCCCAGTCCCCCAGCTGCGGGTTCACGGCGCGGAAATCCGACACCGCAAAGCCGTCGTCGGATGTGTAGGGAAAGAACGGCAGGATGTGCACGCTGTTCAGCGCGCCGCGCAGGTAGCAGTGCAGGAAATCGTTCAGCAAATCCAGCGGCTTGTGCGCGCCGTCGATGATCGAATTGCCATAGGTGATGACCAGCGCGTCATGTTCGGACCACAGTGTATTGCCGCGCACGCGCCCGCGTCTGCGGGGATGGCTGTCGTCGGGCCAGAAGGCGTCGATGATCAGGCTGGACAGGATCGCGGCGTCAAGATCGGGATAGATCTGCTGAACAAGTTCTTGCAGGCGGCGGCTGAGGGATTGGGTGTTTCGGGTCATCTGGCTCCGCTTTTGAAGTTGGCACTGCGCCCGTCCAGTGCACCAAGTATGAAGCCTGAACGCACAGGTGCAACCCGTGCCTTGGGAATTCGCCGGAAAACCCGGTTTTGCAGCGTACACGCCTTGTATGTTGCCGCGGCAATAGGCAAAGGCGGCTGCGCTATATGTGAAACGGACGAGAGACTTCCGGAATTTCAATGACCTTTGGCTATTACCTTGTACATTGACCGCAGATGAAACCGATTTCTGAGATCAAACGCCTGCGTAAGCTGGAATATTCGGACCTGCCCGAGTGGCTGGCCCGCCTGTTCGGAATTGCCTTGGGCAGTGTTCTGCTGGCCAGCTATGCGGCAAAGCCGTTTGCCTTGTTGTGGATCGTGGGCTTTCTCGCAGCGCATCTTGTCTATTACCTGTTTCTCAGCAGCCGAACCGAGGCCGCAACCATGCGCGATCTGCGGATTGCGCAAACTTTGTTCCTGGTGCTTCTGGTCAGCTTTGTCTGGGCCCCGGCATGGATGGTGGCGCAGAATGACCGCGCGCTCAGTCTGGTCGGGGCGGGTCTGTTTGGCTGTATTCTGGTTTATCTGATCCGGCGAAACGACATCTCGCTTTACGTTATTGTCAGCGAAATCGTGGTGATCTGGGTGACGATGACCAGTGTTCTGTTCAAGGTTCTGCCCGACTTTGACAGCCTGACGGCGCGGGTCGGGCTGGTCATGAGCTGGATGGCGCTGGTCAGTTACTTCGCGCAATCCATGTTGCAGGCCCGCAAATTGAAACTGGCCGAGCAACTGGCGCGCGACAATGCGGCACAGGCGCAGAAACTGGCGGCCATCGGCCAGATGGCCGGGGGCATCGCGCATGATTTCAACAACCATCTGACCGTGATCAGCGGCAGTCTGGAGCTGTACGAAGATCTGGAAGACGCCCAAGGCCGCGCCGATTGTCTGGCAACGGCGCGGGTGGCCACCGATCAGGCAGCGACCATCGTGAACGAGCTGCTGGTGTTTGCCCGCCGGACGCCGATGCGATTGGTCAACCTGGATGCCAACGCGCCGCTGATTGATCTGGACCTGCTGGCGCGGCGGTTGCTGTCACGCGATGTCGAGATGATCGTGGGTTTTTTGCAAAATCAGGCTGTTGTGCAGGCGGACCACCGGCAGATTGTCACCGCGCTTTTGAATCTGGTGGTCAATGCCAATGACGCGATGCCCAAGGGCGGCACGTTGATCGTTCGGGCCGGTCTGGTCACCATCAGTTCGCCCCTGATCGTTGCGGGTGGGCATTTGCTGCCGCCGGGGCGCTATGTCAGCTATGATGTGCGCGACACCGGCGACGGCATCCCGGCCGAGTTGCTGCCGCATGTGGTCGAGCCGTTTTACACCACCAAGCCCGAAGGCAAGGGCACCGGGCTGGGGCTGGCGATGGTGCATTCCATTGCCCAAAGCTTTGGCGGCGGGGTTCTGATCCGTTCCGGGGCGCGGGGCACCACCGTGTCGATCCTGCTGCCACAGATTGAAACCGGTCAGGTGGTTGGTTCCGAGGACGCGGATACCTAAGTTAGTCGAAACGAAAGGTATCACCGGATATGCAACATTTCTCGCTTCTTGACCTGTCTCCCGTGCCCGAAGGGTCCACTGCTGCGGATGCGTTGGCCAATACCGTCAAGCTGGCACAGTCTGCCGAGGCGGCTGGTTATCACCGCTATTGGCTGGCAGAGCATCACAACATGCCCGGCATCGCCAGCGCCGCCACCGCCGTGGTCATCGGCCATGTTGCGGGGGCCACGAAACGTATACGTGTGGGCGCGGGCGGCATCATGCTGCCCAACCACGCGCCGTTGATGGTGGCCGAACAGTTCGGCACGCTGGCTACGCTGTATCCCGACCGGATTGATCTGGGGCTGGGCCGTGCGCCGGGCACCGACATGGCCACCGCCCGCGCCCTGCGCCGGTACATGGCGCCCGAGGACAGTTTCCCGCAGGATGTGGCCGAGCTGATCCACTACATGGAAGACGGCGACGGCACGGCGGCTGTGCGCGCCTTTCCCGGGGAAGGGACCAAGGTGCCGGTGTGGATATTGGGATCGTCCCTGTATGGCGCGCAACTGGCGGCGCATTACGGGCTGCCCTATGCGTTCGCGTCGCATTTCGCGCCCGCGATGCTGGACGAGGCGCTGGCGATCTACCGGCGCGATTTCAAGCCGTCGGCGTGGCTGGACAAGCCCTATGTGATCGTCGCGGCGGGGGTTTGTGCGGCTGAAACCGAGGCCGAGGCTGAATATCTGCGGTCGTCGCAGTTGCTGTCGTTCGCGCGGCTGCGCACCGGGCGTCCGGGCAAGCTGCCCTATCCGGTGAAAAACGTCGAGGAACAGATCCCGCCGCAGGTGATGGCAGGCGTGCAACAGGCGATGTCCTGTTCAGCCCAAGGGTCGCCTGCGAACGTGCGTGACGGTCTGGCGCGGATCATTGAGGCGCACCAGCCGGACGAATTGATGGTCACCGGCATGATCCACGACCACGCCGCACGGGTGCGGTCGTTCGAGATTGCGGCAGAGGCGTTGCGCAGTTTGCAGGGTGTGCCGGAGACGGTTTAGGCCCCGCTTCCACCGCACAAAAAAGCCCCGCGCATCACCTGACGCGCGGGGCTTTGGTTTGTTTGGCTTTGGCCCGGATCAGGTCAGGATGATGTCGATGTCGGCCAGCGTGATGCCTGCCAGACCGTCCAGCGTGATCGTTTCGCCATAGCCGTAATCAATCACGAAATCCCCGCCCACTGTGCTGCCGGTGATCGGGCTGGCGGATTTGTCGATGTCGATGACCAGCGTGTCAAAGGCCAGCTCGAAATCGGTGATATTGTCGTCGCCATCGTTCTTGGCGAACTTGAACTTGTCGGCCCCCGCACCGCCGGTCAGGGTGTCGTCGCCCTTGCCGCCGGTGATGATGTCACGGCCCTTGTTGCCGTTGATCTTGTCGTTGCCATTGTCACCATAGATATAGTCACGGTCCTTGCCGCCCCGGATAAAGTCGTAACCGTTGCCGCCATAGATGATGTCCGTGCCTGCATCGCCGCGCAGGTCGTCGCGGCCGTTGTTGCCAAGCAACTGGTCATCGCCTTCGCCGCCGTACAGTTTGTTGTTGGCAACGTTGCCGATCATGGTGTCATCGCCCGTACCACCGATGGCGCGTTCGATCAGGGACCGCACGTCGCCTTCGTATTGCAGCGCGTTGAACAGGTGACCGCGGGCATATTCGATTGCCGAAGCCCCCACCCAGCTCCCGTTTTCATCCCAGCCCTGGTTCAGCATCGCCCGCAGGTCGTTGCCGTTCACGTCAAAGTCGGAATAGCCGCCCGGTGTCAGGTCGATCAACATGTCGTTGGTAAAGTTCGACAGGTCATAGGTGTCTTTTCCGTTGCCGTCCCAGACGGTGCGGAATGTGACATTCGACAGGGTGTTGAAATCGTCACGGGCGGCAGTTTGGCCGACACCATTGATGAACATCTCGCCGGTGGTGGTGTCGAAAGTATAGACGGTATCCCCGGCTTCCTTGCTGAAGTCGGCGCCATACATGCGTTGAATGGCCGAGATGTCATACATCATCAGCGTCTGGGCGTAGTGCCCGTCGGCGACTGTGTAAAACGGGGCCGGGTCGCCGATGTGCGCATGGTAGGTCATGATGGAATATTCCATCGAGTCCTTGTCAGCGGTCAGGCTGCCAGGGCCATTGGTTTCGTGACCGTGCTTGAGACCCATCGTGTGGCCAATCTCGTGCATCATCGTGGCATAGGTGTAGGTGCCGATGTTGGCGTTGTCGTCATAGTTCGAATAGTTGAACATCATGTCGCCGCCGGATTCACCCGAGTTCGGGTAATAGCCAAAGGCCGTGCTCATGCCGTCGGCCGTGGCAAAGCGCAACACGCCGTCCGAGCCGTTGTTGATGGCATCGGTCACGTCGGTGGGTTGTGCCTGTTCCTCGAAGGTGATGTCGGTGACCTTGGTGAATTCCAGCAAGGCCAGGCGGGCCTGGGTTTTCCAGACCTCGGTGAACTCGGTTTCGTTATAAGCGCTGTCGTAATAGTTCTTTTCTTCCTCGTATTTGAGAAAGCTGAAGGCCAGAGTGCGCGTGTTGGACAGATCCCACGTGTTTCCACTAATCTGTGCGTCGGTATTTTGATCGTCGTCGTTCAAATCGGTGTCGTAGCCGATGTAGGTTGTGGGGTGGGTTCCGGTATAAAGTGCCATGCGATTGATCCTATCAATTTTGGGCTAAATTGGATTGGGAGTGTTGCGGCCAAATTACGGTCAGAGATGATGTTGCGCAAGCTTAACGAATTAATATTTCCGTTCTGCGCTTGAAAGCAAAAGACATTTTATCAGACCGTGCAGCCTGTGGTTGATCCCGCAACCTTGTGAACCCACGGTTGGGTCTGGTTCACCGCGAATCCGCGCAAACCGGCGCTGTCAGCCCGTCAATGGCAAACGGGCGATCTGGTGAAACCGCCCCGCGTCGTCCTGCCCCAGCAGGGTCAGCGCGTCGATGATAAACGGCGCCAGTGGCAGCCCCGCGATACGGTCGGCCATTGCGGCCTGTGCGGTCGGGCGGGTGTCCGCGTCCAGCCGTCCGGTCAGGGTCATGTGATAGCGGAACTGATCCAGCACATAAGGATAGCCCCACCGCTGCAAATGCGTCTCTTGCTGCGGGTTCAGGCGGGCGGCGCGGCGTTTGTCCATCTCGGCCTCAGAGGGGGCAGCGCGGTGGTGGTCCAGCGATTGCACCACCTGTGCCGCCATATCGGCCAGCGCCGTGTCGTCGCCATGGGGCACCAGCGCAAAGAAACCGCCAAGCCGTGCCAGCTCCAGCCCCTGCAAGGTCACGGCGGGCAGCCGCGTGCACAGCGCCGTCAGGTCGGCCAGCAGCGCGTCGGGGGTGCTGCCCTCGGCCAGCCGGAAAGGCGGTTTGATGGTGCCGTGAAAGCCGTAAGGATGCGGCGCTGCGGTGATCGCGGGCATGTCCAGCCCCGGCACCTGCGGCTGCGTCACGGTGGTGCCGGTGGCGCTGTCCCAGCCCAGCCATTCGGCCCCGAACTGCGCAAGGGCGGTGTCGGGGGCGGCGGTGACATAGATCGCATAGCGGTGGTACATGGGGCGGCCTTTCGGGTGCGGTGCCCGACTGATGGCAAAAGACAGAAGGTTTGCCAAGGGCGCGCGGCCTATGTCACACCGCTGTCATATGCGCGGCGCGCCAATGTGACCGCAGCCTGAAAGGACAGCCCATGCAGATCGCCGCCCAATCCCCCTATCCCGCGCGCCGCTCGGCGGTGCTGGCGGACAATATGGTGGTGACCTCGCAGCCGCTGGCCGCACAGGCGGGGCTGGCGATGCTGGCGCAGGGCGGCAATGCGGTCGATGCGGCACTGGCCACGGCGATTGCGCTGACGGTGCTGGAACCCACGGGCAACGGGCTGGGGTCGGATGCCTTTGCCATCCTGTGGGACGGGCAGGAATTGCACGGGCTGAACGCCTCGGGGGCGGCACCTGCAGCGTGGAACGCCCAGCGCTTTGCCGGGCGGGTCGAGATGCCGTTTCGCGGCTGGGAAAGCGTGACGGTGCCCGGTGCGGTGTCGGCCTGGGTGGCGCTGTCCAAGCGGTTCGGCGCCCTGCCCTTTGCCGATCTTTTCGTGCCTGCCATCCGCTATGCCGAGGACGGGTTTGCCGTGTCGCCGGTGATTGCGGCGCTGTGGGCGCGGGCCGCCGAGCAGTTGGGCGACCAGCCCGGATTTGCCGAAACGTTCCTGCCCGATGGCCGCGCCCCGCGCGCCGGAGAGCGGTTTCGCGCGCCGGGCCATGCCCGCACCCTGCGGGCGATTGCGCAGACGCATGGCCGCGACTTTTACGAAGGCGAGATTGCCGAGGCCATCGCAGCCTTTGCCAAAAAGCACGACGCGGCGCTGAGCCTTGCGGATATGGCCAGCCACCGGCCCGAATGGTGCGGCACGATCAGCACCGCATTCGACGACGCGACGCTGCACGAGATTCCGCCCAACGGTCAGGGCATCGCGGCGCTGATGGGCTTGGGCATTCTGTCCCACACGCCGATCCGCGAGATGGCCGCCGACGACCCGCAGGCGCTGCACTTGCAGATCGAGGCGATGAAACTGGCGCTGCGCGACGCCGAGGCCTATGTGGCCGATCCTGCGCATATGGTCGATGTCACGGCGCAGGACATGCTGGACGACGGCTATCTTGCGGCCCGTGCGGCGCTGATTGATCCCGCCCGGGCGCAGGATTTTGGCGCAGGCGCACCCAAGCAGGGCGGCACCGTCTATCTGGCGGCGGCGGATGCGTCGGGGATGATGGTGTCGTTCATCCAGTCGAACTATGCGGGCTTCGGCTCGGGCGTGGTGGTGCCGGGCACCGGCGTGGCCTTGCAGAACCGTGGCGGGGGCTTTGTGCTGGACCAGGGTCACCCGAACGTGGTGGCCGGTGGCAAGCGGCCCTTTCACACGATCATTCCGGCGTTCCTGATGGGACCGGAAGGGCCACGCATGAGCTTTGGCGTGATGGGCGGGCCGATGCAGGCGCAGGGGCATGTGCAGATGGTGCTGCGCACGCAGGTGTGGGGCAATGATCCGCAGGTCGCAGCCGACGCACCGCGCTGGCGGGTGACCGAAGGACTGGGCGTGGCCTGCGAGACCACCCTGCCCGCCGCGACCTTGCAGGCGCTGCGCGATCTGGGGCACCAGATCACACTGGAAGCGCCCGACAACGCGTTCGGCTTTGGCGGGGCGCAGTTGATCCACCGGCTGTCGGGAGGCGGCTATGCCGGCGGATCGGACCCGCGCAAGGACGGGGCTGCGGTGGGGTTTTAGGCGCGCAGGTTGAACGGAAAGATTATGACGATACACATCCGACCCCTCACCGCCGAAACCGCCGCCGCGATCTTCTTTGACGCGGTGCACAATGGCACGGCGGAAGTCTATTCGGCAGCCCAGCGCAATGCATGGGCCGGGGCAGCCCCTACTGCGGGGTGACGTGGAAGCCAAAGGCCGCGATCAACCCGAACAAGGCCGCGACCAGCACCATCAGAAAGGCATCCGCCGTCAGCGCGGTGTCGTCGATCGGCTCGGCTGCGGCGATGTTGCGGCGCACGTGGCGCATGCGCAGGAAGGCCAGCAGGATCACCAGCGCGCCCGCCGCCAGCATCGCCACCTCGGACCACAGGTCGGCGCGGGTCTGGCTGAGCCGTGCGGACCCATGACAGGAAAGTGCGTTCGTTCGCGGCGTGTTCCGAATAGCGTTCGATCATGGTGTTCCCCTGCGGTGGTGTGCCCCGGCCCGGCCAATATCACCGGTTTTGCCGCCCGGCCAAGCGGTTTGGCAAATGGCTTGCTACGGGCGCGGTGCAGCATCAGCCGCGCGCGGCGCGCGACAGCAGCAGCATTGCAAGGCCGGTGCTGAGAAAGTTCAGACCGACAAGAAAGCCCACAACCCAATTCGCCGTTTGTGGCCATTGCGACAGGATCACAGCGCCCAGGATGAACGAACAGGCGCCGCTGGCCACGACCCATTGCCAATGCGCGACCTGACCGCTTGTCCGCAGACCCAGCAGGATCGACAGGATGCCCTCCATCAGGAACACAGCGATCAGGATCGCGGTCATGACCGCCGCGCCCGTGCCCGGATAGACCACGAAGAACAGCCCGATCAGCGCAACCACGGCAAAGCCTGCGGCGACGATTTTCCATTCCGAGAACGCCTTGAACGACCGCGCAAACAACAACCCCGCGACGCCCCAGAACAGCATCAGCCAGGCGACCAGTTGTTCGACGATCACGGTCGCGGCGGCGGGGATCAGAATGGCGAGGACGCCCAGCCCCGCAAAGACGATGCCGACCGTGCGAAAGGACCGCGCGGATCGCGAAAGAGCGGTTGGGGAAAGCATGTGACCTGGCATGAAAGTCTCCTTTGGCTGCGCCATGTGGCGATGACTGTTGCCACACATATGGGCCCGTGGTCCGGTCCCAGCCTTGTGCGAACCTTACTTATTTTTCAGAAAGGCCGTACAGGGTTGTCTATCACGCCCACCCACCGGATGATTGCAGTCAACATCCGGTCCGGCGTGCGGACCGTTCGGGAGCTATGTCATATGAAAATCCTGCTGGCCGAAGACGACGCCGAGGTTGCGAAATTCATCGTCTCGGGGTTCGAGGAAAGCGGCCACAGTGTCGATCACGTCACCGACGGGCGCGATGCGCTAAGCTATTCGATGTACAACGATTGTGATGTTGCGGTGCTGGACCGGATGATGCCCGGCATGGACGGGTTGAGCGTGCTCAAGGCGATGCGCGCGGCGGGCAAGAACATGCCCGTGCTGATGTTGACCGCGCTGAACGATGTGGACAACCGCGTGGAAGGGTTGCAGGCAGGGGCCGACGATTATCTGGCCAAGCCGTTCCATTTTTCGGAACTGCTGGCGCGGGTTCTGGCGCTGACGCGGCGGCGCACCGATCATGTCACCCAGACCGAACTGGTGGTGCATGACCTGACGCTGGACCTGCTGGCGCGCACCGCGCAGCGGCAACACCAGTTGATCGAATTGCAGACCAAGGAATTCGCGCTGCTTGAGATCCTGATGCGCAACGCAGGGCGGATCGTGACGCGCACCATGCTGCTGGAAAAAGTGTGGAATTTCAACTTTGACCCCAACACCAGCGTGGTCGAGACCCACATAAGCCGCCTGCGGTCCAAGGTGGACAAGCCGTTTGACGTGGCGTTGATCCACACCATCCGCAACACCGGGTATGCGATGCATGGACCGCGGTAACGTCTTTTCCGGCGGCGCGTTCCGGGTCACGGTCTATGCAACGCTGGTGCTGGCCATCGTGTTCGTGGCAACGGCGATTGCCGGATACCGCTATTTGCAAGAAGAGCAATACGAACAGGCCCGCACCCGCACCGCGCCGGTAATCGACATGTACCGCGATATTCAGGCGCGGGGTGGCGATGCGGCGGTGGTGGCCCACCTGCGCGGGACGCCGGCGCGGCTCGGCCCGGTCGAGCGGGTGCTGAGCGTGCGCGATGAAGGCGGCGCGCAAGTTGGCGGGCGGTTCGACCTGACGCTGCCGCCCGGCGGTTGGCAGGTGCAGGACATTGCAGCAGCAGCCGACGGCACGCCCGAGCGGTATTACCTGCGCGTTGAACAGATCGGCGGGTTGCGGTTCGTCTTTGGCGAGGCGCTGGCGCCGCTGGAGCGGGTCGAGATCATTTTCATCCGCACGCTGATGATCATCGGCGCGTTTCTGTCGCTGGCCTTTATCGCGCTGGGCTATCTGACCAGCCACAGCGTGCAGCGCAAGCTCGAGCGGATGGGAGCGGCCTTGCGGGCCTTTGCGGGTGGCGACACCGATGCGCGCTTGCCGGTGGCCACGACCAACGATCAGGTGGACCGGATCGCGCAGACAATGAACGGCCAGCTTGACCGGCTGTCGGTGCTGATGACGGAAACGCGCACCAGTGCGGTGGCGATTTCGCACGACCTGAAGCGGCCTCTGGCGCGGGCGTTGCTGGGGATGGAACACGCGCTGGTGCTGGCCGAGCAAGGCCAGGTTCCGCAAGCGACGCTTGAGGACAGTCTGGCAGAACTGGTCAACCTGAACGGTATCTTCGACGCCATCCTGCGGATCGCGCGGATTGATGCGGATCAGGGGATGGCGCAGCCCGAAGATGTGGATCTGGTCGCGGTGGTGCGCGACATTGCCGAGACATATCAGGTGGTGGCCGAAGAAAGCGGTCAGGCCATGACACTGGACCTGCCCGATGGCGCGCTGCCGACAGTACGCGGCGACGCGCGGATGATCACGCAGATGTTGGCGAACCTGCTGCAAAACGCCGTGACCCACGGGACCGACGGCACCCACATCACGCTGCGCCTGTCCCACAGTCCGCAAGGCCCCGCGATCGAGGTGGCCGACACCGGCCCCGGCATTGCGCCGGGCGATCAGGCGCGGGTCTTCGACGCCTTTTTCCGCGCCGAAGAGGCACGCAGCACTGCGGGCAATGGGCTGGGCCTGACGCTGGTCAAAAGCGTGGCGGACCGGCACGGGGCGGCGATCACGCTGTCCGACAACGCGCCGGGGCTGCGGGTGCGGGTGGTGTTCGGGTCGAAGGATGCGGCGAAGTTGTCGGATTTGTAAGGTTTGCGCCAGACGCAGGCATAAGCGCGCAGGCAGGGTGGCGGCCACGGAAGCAATCCTTGAAAGGGGTTCGTCATGGCACTGCAATCACTTCTTATCGTCGCCCTGATCGGCGCAGTCTCAGGCTGGCTGGCCGGTTTGCTGGTGGATGGCTACGGCTTTGGCCTGATCGGCAATATCGCGGTCGGCATCCTTGGGGCGTTTATCGCGGGGCTGTTGTTCCCGATGTTCGGGCTGGCGCTGGGCGGCGGTATTCTGGCGTCGATCATCCATGCCACCATCGGGGCGGTGATCCTGTTGCTGTTGATCCGGTTGGTGCGTCGGGCGTAAGGCCTGTTCATCTGGAAAAGAAAAGGCCCGGCAAGTCACACTTGCCGGGCCTTTTTGACGTCTGGCGGGTCACCGGATCAGGCGGCGGTGTCCGCGCTGATCCCTGCGTGGGTTTCGTTGAAGGCGCGGCGCAGGTGGTCTTCCTTGCTGCGGTCAAGGTTGGTGCGCAGGATGTGCCCGCCCTTGATGCCCAGCCGTTTGATCACGCGGTCGCTGGCGTCGGTGCGCATCATCATGAACAGCGCCGCCTGCCCCGGTTGCAGCACCTTCGAGACGTCCTTCATAAAGTCGTCGTTGATGCCATAATCGGTCAGCGCGCCCGACAGCGCACCGGCCCCTGCCCCAACGGCGACGCCCAGCAGCGGGTTGAAGAACAGCATCCCCACCAGAAGCCCCCAGAAGGCACCGCCGGTGGCGCCGACGGTCCAGGTGTTGACCATCTGGTTCAGCTTGATCTTGCCATCCGCATCGGCAGTGGCGACGACAGCGTCGGCCACATCGACAAGATATTCCTGCGACATGCCGAACAGCTCGGTGCGGGCCGCTTCGGCGGCTTCGGGGGTGTCGTACCCGATGACGATCAGTTCATTCATTTTCTCTCTCCATTCGTGTTCAGATTTCGGTTTCAGATGCAGCACCAGCCCGGCGCGGTCAGGTCATCGACCAGCCGTGGCTGACGTTCAGCGATTGCCCGGTCAGCGCATTGGTCGGGAAGGCAGCAAAGACCCAGGCGACGTCTGCGACGTCTTCGACGGTGGTGAATTCCTTGTCGACGGTTTCGCCCAGCATGACCTTGTTCACGACATCCTCTTCGGAAATGCCAAGGTCGCGGGCCTGTTCGGGGATCTGTTTCTCGACCAGCGGGGTTTTCACGAAACCGGGGCAGATCACATTGGCGCGCACGCCTTTTTCGCCGCCTTCCTTCGAGATGACGCGGGCCAGCCCCAGCAGGCCGTGTTTGGCGGTGACATAGGCCGATTTCAGCGCCGATGCCTCTTTCGAGTGGACCGAGCCCATGAAGATGATCGAACCGCTGCCCGCCTTGTACATATGCGGCAGGCACGCCTTGGAGGTCAGGAAGGCACCGTCGAGGTGGATCGACAGCAGCTTTTTCCATTCGTCATAGGGAAAGTCCTGCAAGGGGTGCACGATCTGGATGCCGGCGTTGGACACCAGCACATCGACGCCGCCCCAGGCCTTGACCACCTGCGCCACGCCGTCGTTCACCTGTTTTTCATCCGTGACGTTCATTTCCACGGCCATCGCCTTGCCCGGACCTTGGGCGGTCAGGTCGCGGGCCACTTTTTCGGCCACGTCCAGCTTGAGGTCGGCAATGACGACACGCGCGCCGTCGGCCACGTAGCGTTTGGCGATGCCAAGGCCGATGCCGCTGGCCGCGCCGGTGATGATGCACACTTTGTCTTTGAGGTTCATGGTTTGGGTTCCTTTCGGTTGGGAGATTAAGAAAATGTCAGCGGGCGCTGCCGAGGTAGTCGTGCACGACTTCGCCCAGACCCAGCGTCAGGTCGGCCACCAGATGCACGGCGCTGACGACCTCGCGCACCGGCAGATCCGCGACGGGGGCAAGCGCATGGGCGTGCAGGTCCAGTGCGGCGGGGCCTTCCCACGCGCCTTTCAGCGTGAGATCGGTCATGTAGTAGCGGACCAGCTCACAGATGCGCGGCGTGCAATCGACATGGGGGATGATCTTCAGCAGAAAGCTGGGGGCGGTCAGGCTTTGCAGGACCGCGTCATGATCCAGCGGGCGGTGTTTATAGCCCATGGTGCCGGTGGCCACCCGCACCGACCCCATGTCCAGCGTGCCCACCAGCGTTTCGCTTTCGACGCGCAGGGCGGGTTCCGCCAGCTTCTTGGGAAAGCCCCAGATCTCGCGTCCTCCGGCAATCGGGGCATCGTCGTTCAGGTACATGCCATGCACATAGCCGCCCTTTTGGCCCTTGTAGGTGACCGGGATCACCTGACCGGATTCCGTGTAGTCGCCAAATCCGGTTGAATCGGGCATTCGGATAAACTCGAACTTGACCAGCGGTTCCGTCACTTCAAGCGGTTCGGGCACCACGGCGCGCAGGGCGTCCATATCGGTGCGATAGGTGATGGTCAGGAATTCACGGTTCACAAACCGGTAGGGACCGCGCGGGTACGACGGGCTGGTCAGCGGCATGGAAAAGGCCCGGGCGGTGACATCTGCAACTTTCATTTCGATTTTCCTTTGGTGGGGGTTTCGGGCGCGCCAAGGTCGAACAGTTGCAAACCGTCCTGCCCTGCGATGCGCGCGGTCCAGTCCTTGTGGTTCAGGGTGCGGTCCACGTCCTGCTGGCCTTCTTGCCAGTGCTGGGTCATGGACAGGCGCGAGAATTCGTAATCCTTGGCGCTGCCTTCGAAGCTTTGCTTGCGGTGGATCAGCTCGACCAATGTGATCGGGCAATCGGGGCCGGTGGCCTGCAAGGCGCGCAGGTCGGGGTTGTCGCGCAGATCCTGCGGCAGCGCGGCAGCCAGACGGTTCGCGGCCATGCGGATGTCGTGCAACTGGCGATAGCGGTCGGTGGTCAGACGCGTGCGGCTGGAATACTGGATGTCTTTTTGACGCTGTGCCACATCGGCCATCGCGGCGGGCATCGTGTCGCGGGCGCTGAACAGGTCGATCTGAAAGATCAGCGTCGGTTCGGTGCCAAGGTTGTCCATGACGAATTGCAGCGGCGTGTTCGACACCAGCCCGCCATCCCAATAGAAATGCCCGTCGATCTGGACCGGCGCAAATCCCGGCGGCAAGGCCCCGCTGGCCATGATGTGCTCGGGGGTGATCTGTGTTTTGGCGCTGTCAAAGTAGATGAAATTTGCCGTTTCCACATCGACCGCCCCGACGCTCAGCCGGGGGCCGGTCAGGTTCAGATAATCGAAATCAACAAACTCAAGCAGCGTGTCGCGCAGGGGGGCTGTGTCGTAGACGCTGACTGCGGTGTGCTGGGACATGGGAAGAAAAGCATCGGGCAGAAATGCGGTGGGCAGGCGCGGCTTGAAGAACCCCGGAACGCCGGTTGCCATGACGGTAGCGGCGGCCGCCTCGCCATAGATCGCACGGCCAAGGGGACCGGCAAGCCACGGCGTCACACACAGGCGCGAGGTGACGCGGTCCCAAAACCCCTGAAGCGCGGCCAGCCGGTCCTTGGGCCGGTTGCCGCAGATCAAGGCGGCGTTGATGGCCCCGATGGAAATCCCCGCAACCCAGTCGGGCTCCAGCCCGGAGGCGGCCAATGCCTGATAGGCACCGGCCTGATAAGCGCCCAGCGCGCCGCCGCCTTGCAAGACCAGAACGGTGTGTTCCTTGATAGCTGCCATCAGTTCAAACTCCTTTCGGTATCGCGCGAATCAACGATACGTCTTGAGCTTGGTATGGCGGACGGGCCGGTCACCCAGTTTGTCCGAAGCTTACGAATATGTATGAAAGCCCATAGCGGGCGATAACCGCGTTACACCAACGGATCAGCCGCGGCGAAAGTGACGCTGAAGGTGGTGCCGACACCCAGTTCGCTTTCATAGGTGATCTGGCCGCCGTGCGCCTCGACGATGCGTTTCGAAATGCTCAGCCCCAGGCCCGACCCTTCGAACCGGCGGTCGTCCTGACTGTCGATCTGGAAGAATTCCTCGAACACCTGAACCTCGGTCCCCTTGGGAATGCCGATGCCATCATCCTTGACGTGCAGGCGCACCTGATCCTCGTGCGTGTCGATGCTGACGCGCACATCGCCGCCGGCGTTCGAAAACTTGGCCGCGTTGGACAACAGGTTCAGCAGCACCTGTTCGATCCGCTTTTTGTCGCCGTCGATCCAATAGGCCTTGGGCGTTGCATCGACATGGATGGTCACGCCCGCACGCTGCGCAAAAGGCAAGGTCTGTTCGACCGCTTCATGCGCCAGCCGGCCCAGGTCCAGCCGTTCGGTGTTCAGCACCAGATGCCCCGAATCCGACGATTGCAGGAACAACAGATCGCCCACCAGATCGCCCAAACGGTCACTGTTGCGCCCGGCCATCTCAAGCAGGCGCTGCATTCTGGCCGGCGCTTCGCCCACCACGCCCGAATTGATCATGTCCAGCGCCCCCTTGATCGAGGTCAGCGGCGTGCGCAGTTCGTGGCTGACGGTCGCCAGAAAGCGGGTTTTGGCGTCGACGGCCATCAGGGCACGTTTGTGTTCATTCTCAAGCTCGACCCGGCTGGCAAGTTGCTCTGAGTAACTGGTCAGAAAATTTCGGGCCAGTTCAACGATGAACCCCAGCACAAAAAGCACAGTAAACAGGCTCATCCACATTTCCGAGGACAGCGGCGGATTGACGATAACCACGTCGCGAATCGGTATGTACAAGATTGCCGCCACGTAAATGATCAATCTAAAGGCAAGAACCGGCAGGAAGTGGTGGTTGTTCATCGCCGCAAAGATCGAGGCCGAAACCAGCATGAACAACGGAAAGAAGTGCCCGCCGCCCAGCCCCTGAAGCCTTGCGATCGAGACGCAGAACATCGAAATGGTCAGGGCACTGCAAAACGTGCCGACATAGATGCGCACCATATCCCTGTGGAACATGCGCGGGGTCAGCGTCTTGCGGTTCAGAATGCGACGAAACACCGTAAAATCAAAGAGTTCGCACAACCCTACGGCACCAAAATAGAATGCGGCAACGCCCCAATCATAGTAAAAACCGGTCAGCACAATGGCCGCCGAGTAGATCAAAAAACGCTGGATAAACAGCTTTTGACCGATCTGCGCGTAGTCGCGCAGCCGGTGCCGATCGGCCCAGGTCACGTGTGCTCTCAGCAGGAGCGGCGTGTCAGGAACAACAATCTTTGTCATCTCCATATTGGTCTCTTGCCTATTTGGGCGCATCCACATTGTTGCAGAAAGGTCAACAAAACCACTTTAGCGGGAAATATTGTCAACAAAGTGGCGAATAGGGCATCTAATCGTATTAGTTGTATTTCCAGGGAAAGCTCAATCTAGAAGGTCAAAGAACACGATGGAAACCCCTGCAAGAAACGGAACATCCGCTGATGTATTTCCCGGCCTGCGCCCGCAAGCTCCAGAACAGACTGCCAGAATTGACAGTTCAATCAAGCCCCGTTCCGCATATGTGAACGTTGAAGCTGTGAAACTGCCGACCGACCGGATCATGGCGACCACCATTTCGGTGACGAACCAGCACCGGTTCGGCGAGTTGTATGTTGATTTTCTGCGCGCCAGAAAGCGCGTCTTTATCGACCATAAAAAGTGGGACCTGCCCAACACCGACGGCATGGAATTCGATCAGTACGACACGCCGCAAAGTTCGGCTGTTGTGGTTCACGAATTCGGGCGTGTGCTGGGCGGCGTGCGCCTGTTGCCGACCACGGCCTATTGTGGATGCTATACCTATATGCTGAAGGACGCCCAGCGCGGCATGCTGCAAGACATCCCCGAAACGGTCCTGTACGAAGAAGCGCCCGTAGCCCCCCACGTGATCGAGGCCACCCGCCTGTTCATCACGCCGGATGTCTCGGCCGAGCGGCGCATTCTGGTGCAGACAAAGCTGATGCAGGCGATGGCCAGTTCGGCCAACGCCCAAGGCGCGAAGTTCGTGATCGGCATCGTCCCCGCGATTTTCCAACGCTGGATGACCCGACTGGGGTTCAGCGCGGTGCCCATGGGCCCCAAGCTGAACATCAGCGGCGACAACACGCAGGCGGCGATCATGAACGTCAGTTCCGCCGTTTCGTGGGACCAGGCCGGAATGGCGACCGCCTGACCAAAGCTGCCAATCCGTTTCGACCCGTGCGGGCTGTCCTGACCGGGGCAGCCCGTTTTGATTTGTGCGCACACGCCCGTGCCGCTTCAGTTAAGCGCAAAGATGTTAACAGATGGTAAACGCAGCAGATGTAAATTGAGCGTGGAGCAGGTCACTGCGCATGGCACGAACGGCAGCTTTTAACCGGGTGGCCAAAAACGTGACAAAACTCAGAACAGTTTTGCCAGAGGTTTGTGGCACAAGGTTTTTTGACGACTTAGTGTGACTTTTCACGGTAAGTGGCACTGATTTTTGCACGTTAATTGGCCGCTCCGATGACGAGGGTTGAGGCGGCGGCCTGGATGACGTCATCGGTGATTTCGCGCAGCTCGTTGATGTGGAGGATTCGGTCGATCTGGTTGAAAAGGCGTTGCAGCAGCCGGAAGTTGCCGCCTGTGAGGCGGGAGATCGTGGTGGCAGCCTGAACATCTGCGAAGTCTTCGGCGTCGAATTCCTTCCCCAGCTTTTGCCATTGCTTCTTGAGGATGAAGTCCATCTCGTCGCGCGAGAGCGGCGGATAGGGATGCGCAAAGCCGATGCGGCTGTAGAGCTGCGGATAGCGGCTCATGCGTTTTTCTATGCCGGGCATGCCGATCAGGATCAGCCCGATCTCGGCGCGGTCGAACTGGTCGCGCAGGTATTCCAAGGCGCTGTTTGTCAGGCGCTCGGCTTCATCGACAATGATCAGCTCAGTGTGACCCTCGCGTGGCCTTGTCGGTTGGGCGGATCGCGGGTCGAGGGCCTGGTCGATGCAGGCTTCGACACGGTTTCTGAGCTGGTTCAGGTCCTTGCGCAACGCAGCGAAGGCGCTTGCGACCGGCGGCGTGTAGAAGACGGTGCGAGATCGCGCCAGGGCAGCGTAGACCTTTTCATCGGATGGATCGCGAGGCCCCCAGCTTTCCAGAAGTGGCTCCGCGATGTCCCACTTGGCATAGCGCCGGGCAGACAGTGTTTTGCCAACCCCGGCGGGGCCATAGCACAGCCCGATAGTGCGATCCTTGCGCACGGTGCGGGCGAACTCCACGAAGCGCTTATGGGCGCTTGTTTCGATGAAGGTGGTGTTTGTCATGTGCGCCGGTCTTCTTTGTAGAGCAGGAGTTTGGATTGTGCCGGAGGCTTTGATTTCGGCTTTTGATCGGCGTCCGGCAGATGGTCGGTCACGGAACCGGTGTGCGCCTTGATCTCCTGTCTCAAGGAGCGCCGCCGTGCGACACGCGCCTGCTGGATGTCTTTGAGGGATATCGTGCGCCCGGCATGGTCCGGGCTGACCGCGCGGCAGAGGAAGAGGTTTCGGTGGAACACCCGAATTTCCGCCATGTCGCGGGGGTCGAAACGGATGGTGACGTGCTCGCCGACGAATGCGGCCAGCGTCGGGTCCATGTAGCGCAGGCCCTGGAAGTGAATGCCATCCCGACGCACGAGCCGGGCTTTGGCAACGGTGAGCAGCAACAGGTCCAAGGCTTCAACGTTTTCAGGCAGGTTTGGCAGCCAACCGTCGCCGCGCCAGGCCGCATTGGGAGCCATGCCGATCTCGCTGTGGCGGCGGGCATTGTGTGTTCCGACCAGAAAGTGCCCGACAGCTTGATCTAGCTCTGAAAGCGACAGCGCAGGCGGGCGTCTTGTTTTACCCTCGGCAAGATAGCCCGGAAGTTCCGGCAGGAGTTCGGTGTTCACCGTGCCGAATATCCGTTCGATCTTGCCCCGCCCCTGCGGGCGCGCCACGGCCGAGAATACCAGCTCGATCCGTAGCTCTGCCGCGACCTGCTCCAGGTGCTGGCTGGTGAAGTCTGATCCGTGGTCAGTATAGAGCGTCTCGGGGATACCGCAGACCGGCCAGTCCGGGTCCGTCTTTCGCCAAATTGCCTGACGCAAAGCCAGAGCGGTTTGCAAAGCAGAGGGTGCGCCCAGGAACACGCAATAGCCTGCGACCGCGCGGGAATAATCATCCTGCACGATGGTCAGCCAGGGACGGGCGGGCTTGCTGTTTGCGTCGAGGATAAGGAGATCGAGCTGGGTGTGATCCGTCTGCCAGACCGCATTGGGGCGCTCAGCGCGGTGCCGGTGGATCAGCTCGTAGCGGTCACGATAGGCGGTTGGACCCTCATGGACGAGGCACAGCATGGCTGGATCAAGCGCTCCCATCACCCTGCGCACTGTCGCGTGTGATGGGGCAGGATGGCCCTCTGCCTTTGCCGCCTCCGCGATGCGCCGATGGATCAAAGCCGCCGACAGGCGCGGCTTCTGCAAGGCAAGGGCCTCGATCTGTTGCGCCAGATCGGCATGGAGTTTCCGGCGTCCTGCATCGGAGCGCTGACGCCGTACCAATCCTGAAAGCCCGGCCTCATGATATCGCGCCGCCCACCGGCGCAGTGTTCGGATCGGATGGCCCGATGTGTCCGCCACTCCTGTCAGCGGGACGCCGGTCTCAATGTGCGGCTGCAGGACCCGGAACCGCTCCATTGCTGCGGCCCGATCCTCGTCTGAAAACGCAGCCAGGCTGTCCGTAAGAGGATCGATCAGCGGACGGTTTGTCGGCGCATTAGCAGGATCAGGTTTCTTTGACGTCATGATGTACCATAAGAATGGTACGCATTGATTTGCAATAGAGGT
>TARA_R110002012_G_scaffold87410_1_pt1 | contig 58877 bp, 65 predicted proteins | sample TARA_R110002012 | Tara Oceans TARA_R110002012 (sample SAMEA4396515) | marine metagenome | biome: Westerlies Biome; feature: [DCM] deep chlorophyll maximum layer (ENVO:01000326); material: water (ENVO:00002006), including particulate matter (ENVO:01000060) such as... | depth 40 m
CTTAGGCTTAGGTTTAGGCGCTACTTTTTCTTCAACATCAGGCACCATCATAACAATGCCCATTTCATTAATCACTTTCTTCATTTTCATTATAATCTCCTAGTAATCGTCTCTATGACGTTTTCTTGTTACAAATTTCTCTTTTAATCCATTTCCGCTCAAACTAGCAAGAATTTCTACTATAGCTCTATAACTAGCCATAATCTCTTTTTGATTCATTTGCATCTGTTTTTGAGCATCTATGAGCTTTATAAGTATCCCTTCTAATCTAGTAAACGATTCTCTAAGCTCAGTTTGCAATTCATTTTGAATCCATGCGTTTTGGGTCTTAACATACCAGCCTAAAGCCACTACTCCAGCTACAGGCAAGCCAAATTCTTTTAATAATGTTAAAGGATCCATTTCTTCTTCTTCTTTCCATCGATGAATTCCCCCCATACGTTACATTGACCATCAATTATTTGTACAACATCTACAGTGAATTTACCTCCTCGGAAGAAATCTACTATAGCAAATGCATGCGCCCAGTTAATCTTTCTATGTGATAACCACGCATTCTTCTCCGCAGTCATGTCTTTTAAACAACCGATAGACCAAGCTCCTTTAGGTCCATCCATATGTGTAGCTGTCATATGTTGTAAATCATGCCAATGTCCATACATTATATTACAGCCTAATTTTCTTAAATGGTTAGCAGTATGATATTGGCCTCCATACTGATGACCGTGATAAAAGTACATTTTCCCGACCTTTAAGTGCTTACCCATTGGATAGTACTTATAACCTCTTTCTTTTAGTTTTAGAGCCTCTTTTGCGCTATATTGAGGCACATAAGGGTGCTCTGCAACAAACATATTGAGCCACTCTTCATGGTTACCTTCAGTAAAGTACTTTTTACCACAGTTAACCTTATCCAAAGCTTCATCGATAATATCCATACCTTTATTAACATCTGATACATCTTTATCTAACTCTGGCATCATTAATTCCAGAGGTGGCTTCTTTTTCTTTTTCCACTTCCAGTGAGAGAAATTTTCCCACTCTCCAGTATCACCAAGATCAATATATATATTTGGCTTTACTATTTCTATTGCCTTACACACGGCTCCGATAGCTGGCATATCAGCATATGGGAAGTGTTTATCCGGTGTGACTAATGCCCTTTTATAAGGTGTAGCCATATCCTTCTCCTTTTATTTGTCGATAAGAAGCCTCTCCATCATCCTGAAACCTTCATCGATTTTTGACTCAATTCTAGCTACATCAACTTGAACTTTTTGAACTTTTTCTCTATTGCTTTGGATCTTCTTTCTACTCTCACGACCCTCTTCTTCAAAGCTCTCTATTCTATTAACCATAGCTCCTTGAGTATAAATACAAGTAATCACTACAGTTGCTATAGTGAATAATGTACCTATTGATATTTTTTTATCTAGCATATTTTAAGGTCTTCTTCCTGGTCGTGAAGGAGGAGCTTTATATCCTCTTTTAGTAGCTGGACTCTTTTTCCCGCCACCACCTTTTACTCTTGATATTCTAGCTTTAGGTGCACTACCGCCTTTTCCAGCGCTTTTGCTGTCACTAGAGCTATCTCCGCCACCATAACCTTTCTTAACAAGGCTAAATAAGCCTTTCAATCCTATTTTATATCCTTTATCTGCCATAACTAACTCCTTTTTATAAACTTGTTCTAGTTGCCATCACTGAAGATGGATTACCTACTGCCGTCCCTAATATAGCTACTCTATCAAAAAATCCAGGTATTGAATCTCCTGCAACTAAAGATAAGTTGTTTCCTATTGTTCCATTATCATATGTACCATCTAAACAAAAGTCATCACCAGGGAATCCTTCTATACATCTTGCTTGAAGTTTAGCACCTATTAATTGAGTAGTGCTATTCCAACTAGCTACTTTCAATGAATTCCACCCTTGAAATGAGCTTGTTTTTTCGATATATAGATGTTCAACACTAGAAGGATTTAAATATATTTTAGAACCAGCCCCAGGAGTTTCTGATGTATAATTACTAGCAGTCACGAAAGTATGTTCGGTTACTCCTGATATTTTTGTAGAGCCTATGTTGTAGTTAGTAGTTCCCTCTATAGTAACAAAATCGCCATTCTGTAGCCCATGACTAGTAACTGTAAATGTAGTATCAGACGCATCTCCTGAAGGACCGTCTGCAAATGCTGTAATACTCTTATCTTCAAAATCTGCAGATCTTCTAGCTTGCCATTCGAAATTTTTAGTAGTCGATGAAGAATATAATAAGTCAAAAGGAGATTGACCCATAAGTATATTGGTTACCTCAGGATAAGCATATCCAAATAATCCTTTGCCTTGTATTGCCATTATTTTCCCCTTATTAACTGCACGACTGCGGTAGCGTTTGCTACTGCTATTTCAGCTACTGATACTTCTGTAAAACAGCCATATATAACATCTCCATGAGTACATTTAATTCTTCTATCTACTCCACTAGAATATTCTCCTGTATTGCTAAAGTCATCACCACCAAAATCTGGATGAGACTGAGCTTGCAATTCAACATTGTCAGATAATATTTTAATAGCAACCCAATATTCTACGCCTGATGGGAGAGTTTTTTGGGTAGCTGTTTCGCTAGTATTACTATGCATATCCCATCCTAACATAGACATCGATAAGTTAGATGCTTCATCTCCTGTATATTGTCTTAAACCTTTATGATTCATTTATTTTCCTTTTTATCCTGCTTGAGTTACGTAATATCTAAAATCTAAAGTAGCTTGATAATGAGCTATAGTAGTAGCAGAGCCATCTCTATTCTCTTGAAAGACCATATAAAATCCTTCACGCATTGCTGGTACATGAGTCCATCCAAGAGGTAAACCCCAAGAAGCCGATATTAATCCTCCTCCAGCTCCATCATCTACACTTGTCCAATTAAGGGTTTTGGTAGAGCCACGCTTAATTAATGGCTGAGTAATAGTAGTATAGCCACTATCTCCATAGGTACTTACCAGTTCATCTGCGTTTTTAGTGTACATCGCAAACTTCATGCCTGCACTATTATCCCAAGCAGCGCTAGAAGATATAACTATATTTGCTTTTTCTACAAATATCTGGCTCCATGGACTTCTCCAAAAACAAGCTCTATTTATATCCTTTGGCCTTACATTTAAAGTTGAAGACAATACACTTCCATAATCATCTTCTTGGAAATTTGTACTATCATCACTTTCATAAGCAGGGTATACTAATCTAATTTCATCAGCGTTTCTGTCTACAGCACCAGTCTCCCAACTGAAATTAAACATCCCACTAACTCTAATCGCATTACACCCCTGATCTACAAGTCTATCAGTTGTTACGAGCTGCTTCCACTCCATATTACTGCTCTTTTACTAAAAGTGAAGGATCAACTCCTAACTCTTGAGATGCTTTAAGTTTCTCTTCTTCCTCTAATATAGAAACGATATACTTATTTATTTTATCAAAAATCAATACTAATTTGGAAGCCGCTTTGCCTTTTACGCTGGTTTCTTCTAACACCTGATATATAAACATTGCCTCTTCCTTATTTAGATTTAACTTCTCCATTCTTCTTCTCCTTTTTTATTAACTCTTGCAACTTAGTTATAGTCGCAACTGCCTGAGAGAGATCCTCCCCCCTCAGACAAGAACTTTCCTTTATAACCTTAAGAATCCAATTAACATCATTAGCTTCTAATTTCATCCTATTAAGATCCTGGACTTACATCGTGACATAGTATCATCGCAACAGGGTCAGTGCCGCTGCCGTATGTTGTTCCTCCAACCTCTACCGTCCCTACTGCAAGCGATCCCGGCACTTCAGATACAACAGCACTTATTGTTGCATTCTCCATATCAGAACCTGAGCTCCTACAACTTGTAAAGTTATATTTTTGATTAGGCCATTCAGGGGACCACCATTTAGGTATAAAGTTAGCATTAGTAACTCCTCCACTATTTACAAGCTCTAATCTAGCATCATCTGTGTATGTGCTCTGTGGCTTTACTGTAAGTGTAAAATGATTTTCAGTAACAGTAGGATTGCCATCTAACTCTGAAACCATATAATAATCATCAGTAACATCTAGATTTGCAACATCTGATATTCCTGTACCTACGACATAATCAGTGCTTTCAACATCACCAACTGTTGCTGTGTCTGCATATACTCCTAAACATGAGTATGTTAGTTGTTTGACCGTAGCGTCTTGCTCAATCCAATTTCCAGTACATGGCTGATGAACAAAGTGCTTATATCCTACTATAGTTACTCTAGAATCAGCAGCAGCAGCAGTAAATACATGGTCAGTCACATTGGTTTTTATCAATATTAATCTTCCATTTGTACCTGCAATAATATCATTAGCTAGAATTTCAGCACCTGTTTTTGTTACAGTGCCACTTCCATTTGCGGCTGATACAGCAATACTTGTACAAAAATCAGCTGCCATAGCGGCTGTACTGTAAGCAGAAGTCCAAGGGACCCTTACTAGCAAAGTATTTGCTGATCCATCATAAGCTACAATCTCTAGCGATTCTTCTTGGTAATTTGGATGATTTGGGTCTCCGATAGTTATTCCATAGCCAACATCTGTTGTAGTAGTGCCAGGATTACTTAAAAGATAATTGCTCCCATGACTATGTGCTCCTGGTCCAGTTCCTCCTTCACCTGATGTAAATAAATCTGTAGTCTTTGCTAAACTCCAAGCATTACTATGTCCAAACAGAACTCTATCTGTATCTACAGTGTCAGTAGTACCATTTGTACCCCCATATGTCCTTATATTTCCAGATTCTAGAGTTCCCCCGCCAGCCGCATGTTTAGTTAGCATATTCTGATAATTGGCAGAATCGCCACTGTTTCCTTGATAATCAGTAACATTAGGCGCATCGAAATCAACAGAGCTATTAGTTCCACCATTAGCCAATGGTAAATTCATATGACTAATTGATGTTATATTAGGATGCGTACCTTCAACCGAAACAAAGCTGGTAGCAGCTGTATCAAATGTTTCTTTTATATATTTAGTACCGTCTGCAGCCGTTTGATACACTAAGGCTTCTTTATAATTATTTTGACTCATTTACGACCTCCTAAGGTAGAAAGATGTAGGCGGCACCAGTACCAGCATCTAATCCAAGTGAACCTGTTTTTTGTCCAGAAGTGTCTTCCCAGGCATTATTAGTTCTTTCAACTACACCTGCAACACTTCTCATAGTTGCGTTCTCTTTACCCATTTCCCATACAGCAGTCGTGTTATTCCATTGAAGCTTTGCATTATTTCCTGCAACTCCACTTAAATATACTTCAAGTCCACCATCGCTTGCTGCCTGGCCTGAGTTTACAGTTATGAAATTGTCTGCCGACTCTGTTATAGCTACTGAAGTAACTGCTAACGCTGTAACGCTAAGCTCTCCATTTATAGTCAAGTCACCATTTACTTGATTATCTGACTGTGTATCTATTAATCCTGCGTGAGTATGAGAGTCTGCTATGCTCAAACTTTGAAGAGATCCTCCACCTGAAGTTCCCATTACTTCGCCAGCTGCTACTGGTATTGAAGAATAATTATTTCCAGTTCCAGTTTTTACTAACAAACCAGCATCTAAAGTAGTTATGTTGGCCCCTAATCCTCCATTAGCTGTTGTTAATACTCCACTAAATCCATTTGCTGCCCCAATTGATACTGATGATATCGAGGTATCAGTGGGGGCCTTAGTTACTATTTCCTTCCATGATGCCATTAGTTTTACCCCTTAGTTATGCAGCAACTCCAGCTAATATCTCTGAGACACGCGTTTCGTATGACGTGGCTGCGGTTCTGCTTTTTATGTTTAGTTCTTCTATTTGTTTAATACCTGGTTTAACTCTATTTCTTATTTTAGAATTTGCCGAATTATCTACTTCAGAGATAATTGTTTGAGTTAATTTAGAAGCTAATGCTTTTTGAAAAGCATCATGCTCATTTCTATTGTTAAATCTATATAAATAATCTCCCGTTACCCAGTAATATCCTTTATTGACGCCAGGATGTTTTACAGCTCCCTGCATTTTACCAGCTTTGATGATGTCTTTCAATCCTCCGGGCAGGTTATCTAGTCCATTTTCACCGTCAGCTGTAGAGCCGCTATTAACGGCAGATTTCATATTGGTTATTAATGTTGATCCAGCTGAACTTCTTCCAGAAACATCTGCAACTAGAGCAGACATCCCATCATGTACTCTTTCAATATATTTTTTCCCTGTAGCAGTCTTTACTTGCATGAGATTATTTACTGACATGCCAGACTGCGATGAGATTTCCTCTTCTAAGCTTAAACTATAGTTTGAATGCGCCATTATACTTCCTCTTCTTTTACCATAAGTTTTCCATTAACATAAGCTAAATTTCCACTATCTGAAGTACTTGGAGCTTCAGATATACTGGCTAAACTTACAACTTTTGTTTTAGTTATTCCAAATGCTTTTTCACCGCCAGAAGTAGTGATTTGAAACTCTTCCGTAGTGGTATCATATTCCATTCCAAAATCCAAGCTACTTCCAAAATAGAAAGATAAATCATCAGCCATAAATGGGAATTGATCAGGTAAGTCTCCAATAGCCTCTCCTACATTCCCCCAGTCTACATCAGTCCCACTCACAGCATTCCAATTAGTAGGTATTGTTGAAGAGTCTTCATTCCATACATTTGAGAAATCTCCAGTTATACCGTTCCAATTAGTAGTACCAGCGTCGCCTGATTGCTGCCAATTTACTCCTGATCTCCCCGCTTTAGTCCAATTAGTCGCCATTATCTTATACTCCCTAATATAGGTCTAATTTGCCTTAGACCGCCTATTTTATTGTCATCAGCTTCTCTAACCTTCTGTCTAAATTTCTTTTCATAATATTCTCTTAACTTTAAATCTCCACTGTCTTCTGCAATTCTAGATTTTACATAGTCAAGTAAAGCATAGGACAAAATTTCATCAGCCGGTATATCGATAGCTGACGGATCTGCATCAACCGTTACTGTAAATGCAGGTACAGCAGTAAATTCAATCTGGACTCCATTTGTTATTGACGCAGTTGGATCATCTGCCGTAGATAGCGAATTGTCGTGAGTTGGTTTTTCAAGTATTATAAAATCTCTACCTCTTTTAAACCATACATATTTATCACCAGGATATAGTCTGTTTTCGTTTATTATTCCAGGCATTATGTAACCTCATCTGCTGCATCACCTATTAATCTAGGGATAGGATAATATTTTACACCATCTGTATCTAATACTCTGACAGACCTCATCCTTATACAAGTGCTTGGAATGTCATATTCTCTTTGATTAGCCACTAGATTAGTAGTAGCTCTTTCTACATTTTCATCTGTAGTAAGCTGTATTTCCCTCAATCCATCCTTAATATAAGCTACCAATAGTTGCATAGCTATCTTTCGATTAGGATCAATTCTATCTTGAAACTCTGATAATTTCATATAATCTCCTAACTTCCCATAGTTACTACTTGAACAGCTACATGGCCACTTCCGCTCCCTAAGGTAATATTTCCAGCTATTACTGGCCTAGGTAATACCATCGCTTCTCCTGCTTTTAAATTGGCTATAGTGATAGGCCCTGCAACTTTAATATCTACCGTATCAGCGTCAACGCACTTTACTCCCAATACTGAAGCGCTTGAAAATAGATGTCCTGTATGTTTTATATATACTAACTCAGTATTAGCGTCTATAGCTGCAGTAGATGCATTAGAAGTGACATAGGAAGGAGTCCCTCCCTCATAACCTACCACATCTAAATCATCATCTTCAATAGTGTCAATAGTTCCACTTCCACCTACAGATGACCGTATTTCTTCATGTAAAACTGAGTGAGCTGCATATTTATTATCTGTCTCCCCTAATTCCACTACAGGCGTAACTGATACTGAAAATCTAGGTTTAAATTTATCTGCCATTATTGTCCTCTTTTTCTTTGTTGTTGAATTTGAGTCGCTCTAGATGGCATTTTAAAGAATGAATAGTATTCACCCATTAATTGCTGAAATCTATTAGCGAACCAAGTATATTCTAGCTGTTTAGCTTGATTAGATGCCTGGTTTTCTTTAATTATCGCATTGTACTCTTGAGAGTATAATTGCATTTCCATCATAAATTTCTGGAGTTTATCCTTATTTCTAAGTTGAATAGTCTGCAAATCTCCTTCATACTTCTTCATATCCCTGGCAAATTTACTTTGAACTCTAGTTACTTCACTTTTAGCGCTAACAGCTTCAGCTTGTAATTCTGATTCATATTTCTTTAAATCAACTCCAGATTTAGCAGTATATTCCTTTAGCATAATTCCAGCCTCTTGAACATAGCCTTGTAAGTTTTTCTCGTATTCAGAAGCTGTTTGTTGTACATTTATTTGATATAATTTCAATCTATCTTCATATTCTTTAGTTTCTCTTGCTAATTCTGCTTGACCGTCTATTACAGCTTTTTTGAGCTCAGCTTGATACTTAGATGTTCCTACTGCGAACTTAGACTTAGCCTTGTCTAAATCAAGCTTATATTCATTTAATTGTCCTGATATAATCTTCATTCTAGCATCTACTAATTCAATATCTTCATCTTCTAACAAGCTTTCTGCGTCTGAGTACAAAGGAGCTGTTACTGGGCTCTCGTATTCTGGGTAATTAATACTACTTACTGTTATCTGACCTATGCTAGCGAAGTCAGGAGCTTCTGGTGGACTAGTTGCTCCCATTGATGGAATCGTCAAAGAACTTAGGTCAATATCTGACTCTAAATCTAAACTAGGCATCACAAATGGAGATATATACTCTATAGTAGGCAAACTCTCAGAAACAGAATCAAATCCTTCCATAACAGGTTTAAGTGGAGCTTCAATAGTGTTAACTTCAATTCTACCCATACTATAAGACACACACTTTGCCGAAGCATATAGAACAACTAAATTAATATAATCATCTGGGAAATCTAAATCTGTGTCATTAACAACATTTACAGTTGTATCTACAGCTATCCTTGAAAACGTAGCCTTTGCTGTCTTTCCAGTTGCTGGTCTAGGTAAAGTAAATGCTTTGCCTGCTTTTATATAAAAAACTGGACTAAATAGTCCTGGAGAATGTAGGCTAGCGTTTGTAGTAAATGCTAATGACTGTCCATATGTAATTTCTCTCATTTGTATCATTTGCTTAGGGGTGGCAGATGTATCTGGCTCAAAAACTGCCTCAACTATATGACCAATGCCACCCGTGTCTGTACCAGCGAAATCAGCATCTGCAGCTGATTCTTCTACTGTAGTAGTAAATAGAGATACAAGCTCAGGAGAACTTTTTCTAGTCTTATTAATAATATCCCATTGACCATCAATCATAAATTGATTAGCATCTGTACTTAAAGGAGTAACTCCAGCCTCTCCTAGAGTCTTTCCATATAAAGCTTGTATTCTTTGCAAAAATGCCATTCTTATTCCTAATTTTCAGCCCACCCGCCCGGGGAGAAGAATCCAAAGCAGGCAGGCAATTTTATGGTAGTACCTGTCGACTACCTATTATCGATATTGATCTTCCATTCCAAACTTCAGCACTCCATCTCCAGTAATTAGATACTTCTCTACTTTCGCAATATTCAAAAACAAGTTTGTCTGCGTAAGTTGTATAAGCTGCTGTTAAAGCTCCTCCATATTTCAAGCAAACCTCTTGTTCAGATAAAGTGGAGCCTTTTTGATATCCTGTATCATGATCTGCAGTGCCACCTATTAAATATCCTCCGTTTCTACTCGCACATTCTCTATTTTGGATACAAATTCCTACTCCAGTCATTCCTCCAGTGATATAGTCATTTACTATTGTAAATTTCCATCCATCATAACCTAATCTTTGTTTCCCTCCATGTACACCAAATTGTCTTTCCCCACTTTTGCTTGTATATTCTTTCCCACTAAATGCATAAGTATCGTGAGCCTCATATCCATCTCCAGTAGTAGGGAACGATGATAATGGAGTTATTCCTTGAGCTTGTACTGCATCATAATCCCAAGGATGAGGAAGGTTAAATATCACATTCTTTCCGTTTACTTGATAAACTTTATTATTATCTCTTATAAAAGAAAGATCTATAATTTCCCCATCATCATCAGGTATAAGACTATATGATCGTCGTGGGGAAGGTCTAGACTGAGCAATAGCTCTTCTTAACCTTGGTTTATTCGCTTTATTTGATGTCGGCATAATAAGATAGCCCCCCAGTTTCCCAGAGGGCTAATTCCTATTACATCTTTGCTGCTATGTCATCTACAGCCCCTCCAGGAATTACTAATAATCTTAGAGTACTAGACCCTAAGTTTAAATCAGCAGTACCAGAAGTATTCTTTAGATGCCATGTTACAGTGTCAGCTGCAGTTACTTGTGCGCTTAATGTAACATCTGCTACATCGATACCAAAAGATGCTATAACTATATCTCCTAGTGCTGCGCCTGTAACCGTAACGTCACCAACCTGATCTTCTTCATCAGCTGAGAAAGCAGCTGGGTCAAGTGTTCCACTATAAGCAAGAACACGACCAGAAGGATGATTTGCGAACCAGTATTTACCAGCCATAATTAATCCCCCTTATTTCCACATTACGTGAGTTTCAGGCATAGACCACTCATATCCAGCCTCCGTTAAGAGCATATCTACTCTCTTGTCAACACCAGAGTTTTCAAGAGTTTGTACTCCAACGTAGATAGAAGTGTCTCGGTTTAATCCGTTTCCAACCAATGGACGATACTTAACGTGCTTCATATTGATTCCAAGTATCTTAACATTAGTTCCGTCTAGGTGGATATTTCTAGCTACATTCATATCACCATAAGGTGTTGATATAGTAGTAATATCTACTCCAAAGACTTTCTTCTTACCTGTGATTGCCATATCTGCTCTAAAGTTAGTAGACATTTCAATATTGTTCTTGAAATATCCGCCTAGCTTATGTAGCCAGTTATATGTAGATGTATCACAGAAGAATACAGTAGCTTTAGAACCTGAGTATCTAGGATCCATATACTTAGACATATCATCTAAGAAATCATCTGAAGTCTTAGTGTTAGTGTCTAATGAGAAAACATTACCATAATTAGCAATGAAATCTACAGCACCCTGAGTATACCAATGCTCTTCATCTACAGAAGAACCAGGAAGATTTGCAGCAGCAATAGTTTTCTTTCCTTGCGAAGAGAAAAGTCCTGCTTGCTCTAAATCCCACTTGTGTGCAATTAAATGCTCACGCCATACTCTAGCAAACTCGTCTTTGTCATACTTAAGGACAGTTGCTCTAGCTTTATTAGTCATTCCCCACTCATCTCTGAATGTTTGAACTAAACCAGAACCTGTACTGTAAGGCTGATCAGACCAAGTCTTACCAAGTAAGCTTGAACCTTCAACGTATGAAGTACCTGATACATGAGTTCTCATTGCATCAATTCTCTCCATGCCACCATCATTCTTATCAGCAGCACTTTCTCCAACACTAGCCATATTTACTACAGCATGATTGCTACTAAAGTTAGCTAGCTCTACACATGTAGCATCAGATGGATATCTAACTATCTGACATGTTAAAGATACACATTCTGAGGCTGCAATCCCTATAGTATCACCAGCACCACCACTTAAGTCGATAAGACTATCTGTAGCAGTGGTATTGTTGATTTGTAGAATTTGAGCTAGAATATAATCTTTAGCAACTAAAGGATTAGAAGCATCTGTGGTTGGGATTCTTACAATCTGATTAGGCAAGAAGTGTGTAGGTCTTGTGCCTACTGCACCAACGCCAATCTGACTTGACTTACCAATAACATTTGCTATATTACCTGCAGTATAGAAATCAGAAGCCATATAAACTTTAATTATCTGATCTCCTGTAGCTACAGCAATAGCTGCGTTACTAGTATCTTTTAATGTTGCATCAGTTACAGTTTCGTTGTTTCCACCATCATTACTATATCCAACAACATATCCATATCTCTTTTCCCAAAAAGATCTCTTTTCAGCAAACTTGAATTCTGGATCATCTGTTGCAGATTTTCCGACTTTACTTACGAACCGAAAAAAAGGGTCCTGTGCTATAGATAATTCTGATAGTCGGCTACCAAAATTATATTTACGCCTCAGATCACCGGTCGAGAGACCCGAGCCGTCTAAACCAGCTCCTTTCTCCGTCCAGCCTGTGGCATGCGTTAACTTACTGGGGGTATCCCCATTAGGTCCAAAATTAGCCATTTTAAGCTACTCCTTGTTTTGTATATCCGGGTAGCTTTTAGTTTTTACCCGAATAGATTATCTGTATCGTCTAGATCGAGTAGTGACTCAAAGAGAGCATCGTCTGGGTTTGTTTCCACCGTTGTACTATTTACACTAGCTGCTGAAGTAGGGAACTGTCGAACGTTTTTCATTTGTTCTAACATGTCACTCTTAGCATTGTTGGACGCATTTGTAACTGCAGCACCTTTATTCTTAAGATAATAAATGTCCTCTATTGAAAGTTTATGATTTTTAGCCCAATCGACCATTTCCTCATATTCCCCATCAGTGACTTTATGATTCTTGCGAAAATCTTCTGCTTCAGATTTAGCTTCCATTTGGCGTTTAGCCTGCATAGCATTTTTCTTTTCATTAGATAGAATTGTATTAACTCTTCCAGTAACAGCCTTTTCTACATGAGCATTAAAAACTTTAGCAGAATCACTATTAGGATTCTCTATCGCTTCTTGTTGGTCATATATAAAGTCTTCTGGCAATTCTAACCTTTCTGATATACTAGCTGTTGGCTTACCACCACTTTGTAAATAATCTCTAACGTGCTCAACGAGACCACTATCTCGCTTCATTGCTTCAAGGACGGGTACAAATGGCTTTAAATCTTTTTGCTCATCTCTTATCTTCTGTATTTCTCTAGAAGAGTCGCTATACCTTTTCTTGTAAGGATTGTCCTCCTGCTCCCATACGTTTTCATTTCTTATTTGACTTTCTGGGCCAGTCTCACGGGTTGTCTGAATTTCTTCAGGGCCGTTATTCGACTGGGTTGCCTCGTCATAAGAGTCGTAAACCGAAGGGTCTACTGCTCTATCCAAAGCTTCAAAATCAAATCCCTGCTTTTCCGGGCCAGCTAATACATCATCTACTGGATCAGAGGTTTTCTGCTCTTCATTATCATGAGCTTCGCCCTCTGCCATCAAATCATTAACTGGGTTACCTGCAGTACTTAATTGTCTTTCTGCCATGGCTTCTCCATTTTAATATTTAAAAAACTATCGCGCTAAGTTAAGAATCTTTACTATTATTTTGCAAGTTATTTAATAAAGTTTGCCTTCCTAGCTCTAATTTAACCTTTTCTTTATCAACTGCTGTAGATAATTTACCTTTAGCTTTATCAACCTCAGTATCCATAACCTTTCTAGCGTGCTTTTGTTTAGCTTCAGTTTCAAGGTATTCTTTCTTTGCGTCAGTCTTAATCTGCTCTTTCTGCTTGTTAATCTCAACTTCAGCCTGCATAACCTTACCTTTAATTCCAGCTTGAACTAATTGTCTCTCTAGAGTTTCAATAGTTCCTTCTTTATCTTTTAAAGCACTTTCCATACTCTGTAATTGACCTTGCATTTGAGAATAGATACTTTTTCTTTTAATAATATTCATCTTATTCTTTAAGTCTGTTTCTGCAAGTACTGCCACGTCATCAACTACTCCAAGTTTCATAAGTTCTTTCATCTCATCTAAATATGCCCATCTATTAACTGGCAAGGTAGATCCACTAATTATTCTAACATCAAACTTAGCTTTAGTATAATCCATAGATTTGGAGATAGCTTCACCCATATCATTATATATTGGGATATTAATTTCCTGAGTTTTTCCTTCTTGTATTGCACTAGGCTGAACAATTTGGAATTTCTTTTGAGCTGAGTAAACAGATTGAGACATCTTCATAACAATAATTCCCAATTCCTTTAATGCTGGCTCAAGAGCATTCTTTAACCATTGCTTTACTCTTCTGGTTCCATATTCATCTATTGCTAACATTCCTCTAAATGTTTCATGTTGAGCTTTAGTGTCTCCTTGCATAGAACTATATATTCCAGCAAGGTGCTCCATATCTGCTTTACCCTCTTGACATATAGAAAAGAAAGCATTAGATAAAGGAGCTGGTTGTACTGGAGTAGGCGGCTGAGCCCCAGGTCTCACCGGTAGCAAAGCTCCAGGGGAAGATGCGTATTGTTCCCAATAGTCAATATCTAAAGAACCTTCTTCATGTAGCCATCTCAATGAACTACCTAACGATGCATTGTGTACCATAATTTGATGAGATTTATTTATCTCCATCTGTTTTCCTATTAGTGGAGAAACAGCAGATATTGGTAATGGAGTACCTGTCCACTTGTAATGAAAAGGGATAATCGGATATTGATCTACTTTTTCTGGGAGATAGTATTCATATAACAATTTATCTCCAGCTACGCACGTGACCTTTATTCTCGTTTTATAAAAAGCGATTACATCTATTATGTTCTTCATAATTTCTGCACCGCCTTCTCCATCAGATAGAGTTTCAAACTGCTTCTTACTCATAATGATATTATTTGTTTTTGTTGCTTCAGCTTGAAGTTCACTCATTAATTGCTGTTGAGCTTGTTGCATCTGAGCATCTGCTTCTTTTTGGAACTTTTCCATTTCAAGAACCATTCTCTCTGGAATCATTTGACCAGATTCAACCGCTTGATTTAATTGTTGCTCTTTTTCCTTTGCCTGTACCTCGAGCTCAGCCGTCATTTCCATCATTTTAACCTGAACTTGTTGCTGCATTTCTTTTATCTGAGCTGGATCAGGGGGTATTCTGTAGAATACATTCATTAGAGGAGTCTTCTCTCTTTCATAACATTCAAAAAACTCTATTAATGGATCATTTTCTGCAGTTTCAGGATCTATAGACCCATCCTCTCCAATATCTTTATAGTGAAAGTCTTTTCTAAGCCCTTCTACTTCCTTCTCAGTATATTTAAATTCATTCCCATATCTATTCGCAGCTTTCTTAATTTTAGCTGTATGGGTAGGGTATAACTTCATTAAGTGATTCTTTGGTATTAATTTTCTTAACATGACATATGCAGCATCTCTAAACAAAATATCTCTTGCCTTTGGGTCTACATATACATCAAAAGGATCTGGTTGCTCTATCTTAACTTCTCCCATTCCTTGATCCGCATCTTTGTCTACTGTAACCATTAAATATCCGATTGACTTAGTCACTGAATCATTTACTGCGTTTGCAAATAAAGTTTGTCCGTCAGAATTATACCATATATAGTCAGCCATATCTGAAAATACAGCAGCTACATCACTATCACTACCTTCAACACCTATAGCATTCCACCTAGGTTGATTGGCAGTAGCATAAAAATTTAACATCTCTACAACAGGCATTATCCTGTTTATAGTAAATGTAGGCATGCCCTGACTTTCTAAAGCTTGCTTTTCTTCTTCTGTTAACTGATTATCATTAGAAAAATCAAATCCTTTTTGATTTATATATTCCCAATCTTGTCTAGCAGCAATATTTGCTCTATCAAACAGCCTTACTATTCTATCAGCTTTCTTATTTGCACTTTTACTCATATTAACCTTTCAATTCAAAATGGGGGAAATCGTCGAACTTATTGTCTTGAACCTCGAAATCTTGGTCCCAGTCCCCTCCCCATCTTAAATTTATACCCATTTGGTTAGCAATTCCAAGCACAAATCCTGCAAACAAAGTCATCCTTTCTCTATCTTCCCAGTCTATGGGATAAGGGACAACATCAACAGCATTACTAGGACTAGCATTATGACGGCCTCTAGGATATTTGACCTTAGTTTTACCTTCTTTGTAAAGAGCATTTTGCCTATCCTCGCTACGATGCCCTTCAAGTACTGAACAGTCCACATGTCTTATAACCTCCTTAAATATAAGTTGTAAATCTTTGTTGCATGTTGATAAATTTTCTCTACTTCTTTTCCCAAATTTAGGCATTATATATTCCTTTCCCACGTCGCCCCAGGTTCATATGTAGGCTTTCCTGGGGAATTTAAGTTCGTAGGTTTGTTTTGGGTATCATATGCTGGAAATTCATCTATAGTATATTCCTCCCAAGCTTCATCGTAACTAATTTTATTTGATCTTGCAACTTTTCTAGTAAAGTCCTTTTCTCTTCTTGAGTAAGTATCTGATTTTTGGCCTAGCAAATCATATCTTTGAGACCAATCTCTAATAGTGGCCAATGGGTTTCCACGGCTACTTTCTCTTTCTTGAAAATATTCAGCGTCTTCCCACATCTCAGATAAAGAATATCCATCTAATATAAATTCATTATAACCCTCTAAGGTTCTTGACATCGCATCTTTTGGCCCACCCTTTATTTGCATACTAAACTCATCGCCATCTTTATAATATCCTTTTTCATACACACCTATTTGAGGCAATACTTCGGCTATAGATTTTACTCCATACTCATCTCTTATAAATGATTGCAAATTCTCAGAGTCACTTGCATAAAAAGCTTCTTCAAATTTCTCTAATGATCCATATTTTTCAGTAATTACATTATAAAACTCTTCTCCACCTTTGTAATTTCTTTTACTCCCTACATCTATTGGAGATACAGGGCTGCCGATATTCTCATCATATCCCAGTGCGTAATGTGCTATTGTACTAACAGTCGCTGGTATAGAAGCAAGACCTTCTATAGCTCCCTCATTCTTGAAAACTTCAGCGTTTGCAGATATCTTTGTCAATGATTCTTCTACAAGAGTTGCAGCATAATCTGGAAAATCACCATGATATCCTGGAGTAATGTTAACACCTTCTTCAATTCTTTTTCCATGCATTATTTCTTCAGCAGCAACTATAGGTTCAACTCCCTCGTCTCCAGCAGTACGTGGTTGAATGTTGACTCCAGCATAATACCCGCCTTCAGGAAGATTCTCTTCATTACCCCCAGAATCCCAATAATAACTACCTTTTCTTCCCCCATGTTCATCTATATTATTGGTATCTCCAAACCATGCTGGTACATCTTCTTGACCTTCAAAGTTTGTATGATAAGTTATATCTCTTCCTTCTTTATTAATCAAATCACCAGAATCATATTCTTCTAAAAACAATTCTGCTTCTTCTTGGTTTGATATAGGATCTCCAAAATTACTTGCAAAATTTAATCCTAACGTAGTTGTTTTTTCTAATATTGGTCGCCCAATTTTTTGAAGAGCTCTCAATCCTACTGATGCTCCTCTATAGGCTACATCTAATGGGTCTGCGATATCTAATCCTGGCCTGGCTCCTAAAAATCTTTCGTTATAGTCATCATCTGAATCTACTGCTATAAAATTCCCACTTGAATCTTTTTCGATAGTGGAAGTGTTGACATCACTTGTTTCCTGGAATAATGGCTCTATGATATGATCAATATCTTCTTTTCTATCAGAAGTCCATCTTCTAATAGCTGGGCTTGCTTTTTCATCAATAAATTTAGTTACTTCCTCTGATATATTGTTTAAAGTTACTGGCCTGCCATGAGGATAGACTTCCATAATCTCCCCATACTTCTCTATTTGTTCTTCGTGAGCCTTCTTGTTTTTTCTTCTTATGCTTCCTAAAGCCATTATTCATCCCCCACATATCTAAAGGCTATCCTAAACATAGATTCCTTTGTTCCATCTTTTTTTGTTTCAGTTCTATTCATGAAACCTTCAGTTTTAAATTCATCAGACACAGGAGTTTTTTCGCCTTTATCATGAACTACTTGCACTCCTGGATCATAAAGCATAGATTCTAAATAACTAGGATTATACCAATCAGAACTAGCAACACCAGTATGTAACTCAGAAACTCCTTCTCCATGGAAAAAGAGTAAATCCCCTGCCTTAATATCTTTATAGTCGGTAATAGGCTGATAGTCTCTACGCCAATTTTTTTTAGTTTTGGGATCTGTTCTTCTACCACTCAATAGGTCGTAAACTAATGCAGCACTATTAGTTTCTGGGAAAGGAATATTTGCAGATTTAAATACATCACATGTAAATCTAGTACACGTTCCTGAAAAAGCCTCCCCTCCTTCTACTTTTCTATAAGTATCTGTATTCCTTAAACTGTTTGCCGAATTTACTATTCTATCCGTAGGACTATTTTCCATATCAGGTTCAAATACAACTGACTCCGTAGTTCTTTCGAAAGGGTTGCTCATACTTGTTTGTCTATTTATTTTATAATTTCCCATTATGCTATCATCCATGCTTTTGCTTTAGGTTTAGGTTTAAACCATCGCTCTTCTTTTTCATTCTTTTTAAACTTTGGTGGAAATGCGTGTTTGCACGCATACGCCAATGCATCTATTGCATCATCATGAGCCATCCTTGGCCCAAATGTAATGACTTCTCTTTCTAGGTCGTACATACTCTTTTTAATATATACAGACTTAATTGCAAATCTTTGAGCTAGTATCTCTTGGATTCTATCTCTTTTGCTCATTCTGTTACCAGGTTTTTCAGCAGTGTAACCCACAGAGAAATCATTTCTACGTCTCATTTCTGCGCTTAACGCTTGGAAAATGGGTTTAGACATCGTAGTGTCTTCAATAACATAGAGCCCAGCTTTGTAAATGGCTTGATAATCAAAGATATGATCCACAATGCCTTTCCTATCAGTGCCCGGAATGCCCAATACAGGCAACGAACGCTTGCGTAAATAATCAAGAACATAGACATTATTATCAGCATCAACCCCCACAAAAAGTATAACGCTATAGTCAGAATCCCGCCTAGCGGAATCAGTAGCAGGGTCAACGCCCGCGAAGACATTGATCGGCTTAGGGTCATTACCTTCGATATGTATGTATGGAACTTGAGCTTCTTCGTCATAGAAAAAGCGTCCCTCCCAATATTGTATATGTTCTCTAGTAAAAATTGAATCTTCTGCACTTTGTACCTCCATCATGTATTCTTGAAAAAACTTTTGAGGCTGACCTGAGTCAGCGTAAAACTTCTTTTTTCTCTCCATTTCTTTATGCCCAAACCAACTAGGCCAAAGAGGTGTTCCATCTGGCTGTATTGCTTTATAAGATATTACTTTCCAACTAAATTCTTCCGTACTTTTTTTAGATTTATCGTATCCAACAAGGATATTATTAATAAAAGAGTCATAGTGTACAGGAGTCCCATTAATACGAAGCCTACCGTCAAGAGGCTCCAGAGCAGGGAAGACAACAGCCGTAACAAGGTTAGCGATTTTAGAACGAGACTCTGGCGTAATGGTATTATTTTCGTCTTCAAAGTCATCGAGCACGATAAGATCATACCGCTTATGGAGTTTTGCTCCTCCTCTAATACCTGATAAGTTCGACTTACTAATGAGTTTACAATTGTTCTTAAGCTCGATATCATCTTCTGTCCACTTTTTCCCTTTTAAACTACCGAAATAATACAATATTTTATCGTTATATTCCAAGTGATACTTTATATAATCCAAATTAGGTACTGATATTTTAGATGATGCGGCCACCCATCCGTAGAAAAGAGGTTCTTTTGCAAAACAAAAGTCATGGAGAATACTACATTTGGTCAGAACAGTTTTTCCATGTCCACGGGGCAGGATGACCGCCATTTGTCTGTGTAGAGGATTGCTTATTGCATCTGCAACCTCATAATGGAAGAAGGGCGTTTCACTTCTCATATAGTCATCTGGCAAGAATAACTTGCCGAATGCTATCATATCGCTCTTAGCGAGCTCTAATGCCTCTTCTGCCTTCGATACATTTTCTTTATTTATATTAGCCATTATCTTCAGGTAATTCAGCTGGTCTAATTGCAGTATCTAATGCTTCTCCACCAAACCCTTGAAAGGCTACTCCTGTAACTTGTTGCACTGTAGTTCTATTCTTATCCTCAAGATCTAATATGTCAGACAACTTAAATAGTGCTTTTAAACGAACATCTGGCTTCTCAGCGTCTAGCGCTTCATCCTTAATGCCCTTTAATACTAGCTTTTCATCTATACCTAATTCTTCACATACTGGCTTTAAATCTTCTTTCATAGCTGTAGAAACCCTCTTAGTTTGTATTAATTGTGCTGCTTTTGTCCTAGCATACCTAGGGTTTTTAGTACTAAATGCCTTTAAGTAGGCTTCTTCTAGATTCCAACCCTTGGCTAGAAATACTACAAATAACCTTTCATTAGTAGATAATTTAGTCCTTTCTATTAATATATCATCTGGGGTCTTGCCTCCTCCAAATGAGTAGATATTAATACGCCTAGACGTATCCATCTTCATATTTTCTCTTACGGGGAATGTTCCAGTGCAGGTTCCTACATATTGACAGGCTTTCTTTTTACCCTTAGGCTTATACATCATGCCTTTTCGTAGGATCTGTATTATGCATTCATCATCTGCTCTGACCCAATCACCTACTTCAGCTTTACGCCAATCACGTACTATTCTAGACCCCTTGGGCAATGTTACCTCATCATCAGGGTCAAATACTCTATTATCTATACCATTTACTTTATATACTCTCATAATTGCAAGCGACCCGAAGGGTCAAGACAGCCAACTTGTTGGCTATTATGCCTCTCCTATTTCGTCACTTATATCTAATAGGGAAGTTGTTGCATCCCAATAATCAGAGATGTCTACATCCCCTATAACGGTATCATTATCATTTATAATGCTTTCTTTAATGTATTCGCATTCATCATTAGCATTTATAGCTATTTCAAGCTTATATACCCGCATAGCACCTCCTTTTTTAAATTTATATAATTTATATACTATATTGCTAACAAACAAGAGGAAAAAAAGAGCTGTAAGTTACTGAAAAATAGGGACTTAGCTTTTTGGTGTAAAACGAAATCTATTTTGGGCATCAGATCCAAGCTTATTTCTCATACGTTTTTTAAGGTCGCTATCTGCCTTTTGACTCTTTCTAAGTATGTAACTTCCATCATTCATCTTGATAAAGTCGTCCTCTTCCCACTGCATCATGCGATACGGCTTCTTAGGAAATGGCCTAGGATTGTACATATTCCATATTTCATCTACCGCTATAGATAGATTTATTACTGTATAAGCTGTAACTAATACGCTAGGTAGGATCACTTGAGCCTAGACTCTAGACATTGGAATCTCTTCTCTATATCTTCCATCTTAGTCTCAAACTCTCCCGGCATAACATATACCCTATCTTCGTGGGAATCATTCTCTAGAGCTGCTAATCTAGCTTCTAGTCGTATAATCCACGATAAAAAGGCCTTCTCATAATTCATAGCTATATCTTTCGTATCTGTTTTCATACCGTAACTTACGGAAAAAGTTTTGAAAATTATAGGATTTTGATGCTCGGCCTTATATATACATGTACACCCCCTTCGGTGGATTTTCCGTAATATGAATTACGTTATTTTTGATTAGGTTTTTTAGGTTTTTTTTGTATGATTTTATAAATATATATTAACTAAGGAGAAAATAAATGATACGTACTCGTGGCGGTAATTCATGGAAAGATGATATAACAATTAAACCAGAGCATAGGTTTCATTCATCGTTCAAAGATGCAGTAACATTGTCTGCAACTAAGGCTATAAGATTTCTATCACCATCTGACCAGATTAGTATGGCACTCGAAATTATGGGTAAGCCATCGGTTGATACTGAAGATGATGCTGAAAGAGAAGATCGACTGCTAAGGTTGAGTAACACTATGGCTGATGTAACAGCTGAGCTTGAGGCAGTAAAGGCTGACAACGCTAAGTTAAGGAAGGCAGCTAAGTAGATATACATTGGGGTAAGCTTACATAGTTACCCTGATAGTATTAAGTACTTGTATATAGTATAGTACTAAACCTATACCAAACCTAGAGCGTTGGTAATCAATGTTATGTTATGCTGTTTACCAAACTCTTACCTTAAACAAAGGAGAGTTAATGCACGGTCAAAATGCGCAGTGGTACATTATAAATAATAAGCTATATAATCTATCTCAGTATCAATGTATTAGTATGGATTGTATGCCTAATGGTAAATACTATCTATCTATGGTCCGATCTAGGACTGATCATACATATGAAGAGAGGATAGCTATGAAGTCTCAAGATGAAATGACTGAGGTTTATACTAGTATTTACAAGTTCTTGATACCTAATGGTCAAGTAGTCAAGCAAGACTATGTTGATACTGGTAAGGTTTATAAGGAAGAACTAACATAGGGAGGCTAATGCCTATGATTTATGATGAATGTAGTAAAGACTCTGAATTAGTGATAGTTGAGAGTTATATTGAGTACTGGGAGTCTAACGGCTATCGATTGATTAATGATGGCCATGAGAGCCACAATCAGTAGTATTCAATAGATCTGACTGATGTTGGAGTGTAAGGGTTCAAACCCCTATCAGATCACGATGGGTAGTATCATATCCATGAGGATAAGCTAAGCAATTAGCAGAAAGTTAAGATGTCCAGCAAGATATCTAGCGCCATTTAATGGTCCATTGATGCAAGCCTGTATCGGATAATAGCTTGACGAGCGAGTGCTTGAGAGTTATTACCACTGGACAAGGGAAGTCGCTGTTGAGGTTGAGAGACCAATAGATAAACAGGTAGGATATAAAGCCGATGCTATGGTAACTAGGCTGTTATCTAATATGAATGACAACGTTGTCAAAGACCCCTAGACAATGATTGTACGTGAAATGTCGTGTAAACTACTCACCAGGTAGAACACATGGTTAACTCGTAGTATTCTGTAGTCGCAAGGCTATAGAGCTGCATTTCGATGCGGTTAACCTTACTATCCCATTTGCTACTAACTAAATAGAGAAACTATTAAATTAGTTAAGCAAAAGACATCGAACGTGTCGGAGCAAAGAGCTCTAATACCTCACAGTTTACTGAATGAGGTGCTATTAAAGGACGCAATCCTTGATAGTTTAATGATGAAAGAACTATTTGGCAGTGACGGCTGTGATTTAGATTACGAGTAATTGTTGAGATAACCGATACGAGAAGAGTGGTGGTCTATAACTACTGAGCTTTGTGGGATACTATCAGCAATGGTAGTGGACAAAGGTTAAACCGCTTGACGGAATAATACCTGAAAGTCTCACACGCTGTACGTTTTCACAGCATCAAGCATAGTCTCAGCTTGAACAAGAAAACACTTGAATAAGGAAACAATAATTTCATTTGAGTTAAACTAGCCAAGACTACAAAAGAGGCACACTTAAGGGTATTTATATCCTTATCGCACTGCTATGAAAGAGGATTGATCACCTCCTATAAACGATGGTCCGGTTACCAACGGCCATAGCAACCGAAGATGCTGTAATACGTAGATATGGATACAGCTGGTGCGTATTAACTCAATAACTTTTAGGAGAAAATATGAAGGATTTATTAATTATTATCTGGAATGATAGATTTGCATGGTTTATGGCAATAGTATTAATGTACTTCTCTTATCCATTGATAAAAATGGCAGTATTAACTGTAATTGGAGGTTCAAATGGTATCAACTAAATTTCATGAATTAGTGTCTAAGGTAGTAATACATAAGGATACTAATGACGAGACTGCTCAGTTAATTTTAAACTGGGTAAAAGCATCAAGGCCTATTGTAATACAAAGTGATAGGTCTTTCCATAATAAGGAGGATTAATATGTTATATGACTTCGTATGGGTAGCAACAAGTATAGTAGATGCTATATGTAAGCTTTCTTTAGTATTTATAGCTATAAGATGGCTAAGATGGAGGATTGAGAAATGAATGAGTATGATGCCTATTTATTGCTCAAGAGGTGGATGGAGTTCGCAGAAGATGAGCATACATTTAATCATATAGAAGATCATCACATTACACAAGAGTCAGAAACCAATGCTACAGTTGTTAGCAATGAGTATGAAGATAAAATAAGTAAATTGATGGATGAGACCTCTAAGTTAGTAGATGATGTATGTAAATTGTGTTGGGGCAAGAATAATCATGGTACAAAATGCCAAGATGATACCCCATTTTGATGTCAATGTTTATACGTAGTTTGCGTATGTAAACCAGTAGTTAATTATAAGGAGGAGTAATGGAATTAATAGCGTTTTCAATCGTTTTTGGTATAATAGTTTATGGAGTATACAGATGGTTAAAAGAAAAGTAAAAGAGTATTCTAGACATAGGATAGACTTAAATCCTAAGACTGGTACATATATAATAACACTTGAGACCTTAAAATACCCAAGTAAACATAAATGTGAAGCGTGTGGTAGTCATTGGTTAAAACCTGATGATGACTGCCTATTCTGCTTGTACAGGAAGGAAAACAATAAATGTGGATAGTTCATTTTAATATGGGTAAAGAATCACATCTAATTGGCTCTCTGGATACTGAAGTCGAAGCAACTGCATTTGTTAGTGGATATTCATCTGCTATTGCAAATCATACTTCAGATATAACGGATAAAGAGAGAGATAATCTGATAAGCCAATTTGATATCAAACGCATCGATGATCCCAAGGAGGACTGACTATGAAGTGCGTGAAACATGTAGAAAGTGGAAAAATTATGAGAGTAGCTAATATAGTGGCTCATAAACATGTCCTTAAGGGTCAATGGAAGTATATCCCTAAGGAAGAGTGGAAAGTTAATGTAAGAGATAAAAATAAAAACAAAGAAGGAGAAAATCATGCCTAGAATTAAACTCATGAGTAACAGTGGTGATGGATTTCCGGATACTGATGTAACTGCAACAACTGTAGGGGCTCTAAAATCAGAGCTTGGTTCAGCAGCTAACTCAGCAGTATCGGTTAATGGAGTATCTTCAACAGATAACCAAGAACTGACAGATGGTGATCTAGTAGCTGTAGTAGCTAATGATAAGACAGGTGGCAAGAAGGATTAGGTAGCACTTAGGTGTTATCTCGTCGAAAAGAGAATAATGGGGGCTAGAGAGCAATGCTATCGAATGTCCCCTTTCTCTTTGAATAAATATTTATGTGTAGTAAATTATTCCTTTAAATAAGGACATAATACAATGTATATAAATCAATTAAATTTTAGAGTAATAGAATTCGATAACTGCTGGTCAATTGAAAAGGTAGTATATAACGAGAAAGATGAAGTTGTTAGCCATACTAGTAATAAAAATATCTGTGTAATTGCTAAGCCTAAAGACGGATCAAGAAACTATTATGGAAGCGTAAAATCATTATCTCAAAAGCTAAATATGGCTGCTATGAATGACCCAATTAAAGAAATCAAACTTAAGGAGAAGAAGTCTGATGGAGATAAGAAAAGAAGTAAAGTATCAACATCGAGTAAAGGAAGTACTAGTAAGAGCTGATAGATTAGAAAAAGATGCTAAAATAGCATATATAGACGTAGAAAAAGAGTCAGTATTATTTACAAACGCAGAAGTATCAATACATATTCTTAGGAATATCGTATCTCATTGGTCTGATCTCATCCGAGACAACAAGGCTAATTCAAATATAATCAATAAATAAATAACAAGGAGAAGATATGCAAACTTTCTTGGAGGGGTACGCCCCTAATGTACGCGAACTTGCAGAAGTTCTGTTCATAGGTCCTCAAGGTGAGCTATTGGAGCAACTGGAGACTATAAATACTCGATATGGACATGTAGGAGAATTTTCATTAGGAATAACACCTAAATTTAGATGGAAACCAGGTACTTATGATAAAGTGAGGTATCTATTGAGTGATTTAGTGGGATTTCATAGTAAAACTAGTGGTATAACAAGAGTAATAGATAAAATGGGTAATGGTCAATGGCAAGTAGATAGATTTAGAAGAGATGTCGCATCAATTGAAACTACCCTGTGCAACTTTAGAAGAGATGGCATTCAATGGCAAGATAATTCTGATATATTGGTTGAAACTTTATCTAATACTAAAGAAAAGATGGCTGAACAGCTAGAATTAGCTCAATCTATTAAAGATGTTGATATAAATATCTTATATGATCGGCATGCGGGGGTAGATGACAATTCTAGAAGGAATGATAGCTTTATAATCTCATTAAACTTCAAGAATATAGAGATATCTTTATTAAATGGTGACAATAATAACGTTATTGTAGGTAAAATTCCCTATCATGGAGAAATAGAGTTAAAAATAAAGATAAATATCATGAGATTCTTAAATTGTTGGGCTGGAAATTCAAATTTCACATCAAATGCCTTACCTAGAAATATAGCTGCTTCACATTATGGTGATCGTCATGGAAATAATACATCTATGAGATTTGCTACTGTCAATAAAGCTGATATGGTAGGTCTTCAACATCCATTTGTGTCTAGATCTAGTAATCGTAATTGGAATCACTGGGAAAATTCAACAACTATCAATAATAGTAATGAAATGTCACTTACATGGGATGATAGAGGTCTTTGTCTCGGAAATGTTCAGACAGAGATGTATAAAGAAGCTTGGAAGATAAACATTGTTAACCTGGCTACTCTTGCTAGGATGTGGCTTTCTCAGTATCATGTAACAAGAACTGGTCCATTAAACAATATAAGAGAGTCTTTCTTTGGCTCACCAGCGTTCCTAACAGAAGAAGTTAGAAATGTTGTTGGAGTGATTGATTCTCCTGGTGAATGCAGGCTTCCTACTCAAACTAGAGCACAGCAACCATACCAAGCGTCAGCTGAATTTTCAGTTAGTTACTGTAAGAAAATAAATTGTTTATTGAAACACTCTTGTGATTTCTATAATAGGAATGCTAACGAAGATTATGCATTTATGGAAGAACAGTCTAGAGTTGACTATGTTCAATGGATTCTTGACCATACTGCGGCTGAATGCTGGCCATATGGTACTAATGACGTTGTAACTGCTTTACAAGTATACATAGATGATGCTAATAGTGGAGATATAGAGCCAGAAGATGATATATTTTACTGGGATTTCCGTGAAATAAGGCATCAACTTGCATTAGCTAAAAATGACTGGGAAGATAAACAGAATTTAGCTGAGAAGTATCAAATGCATACAGGATGTACTGAAGCACGTAAACAAGAGCTAGTATTACAGCACACTCATAACTGGTTCGCAGCTGAACTAGCTAGATATAAAGTCAATCTTGATGAGTCAGATATGTCTAGTGAAGAAAAAGCTATAAGAGAGTCTATGATAAGATGGGCTGCAAGTCAAGGCGGAATATAATAAATGAGCTCTTCGTGCGCACGCCAAGCACTGGATTATTTTGGGGTAGTATGAACAAAACCCTGGAGAGCCATTAACTTAAGGAGAAGTGATGAACAAGTTCTATTGTGGAAAAAAAGAATGGGATAAGATAATTTCTTATTCAAGAGCTGCCTATGATACAATGAAATCAGAGATAGGGGGCATGGCATTGATGATTAAAGATGAGGACAATGATTGGCATCTAAAAGATCCAGTTATAATGAAACAGATAGTTACTGGTGGTAATACTCATCTAGATAAGGTTGCTTTGTCTGAATATTATGGACGTACAGCAGTTAAAATGCTAAAGAAGAAGAATGTAGTGTATAAATACTTATGGTGGCATTCTCATCATACTATGGCTGCGTTCTGGAGTGGTACAGATCAAGATACTATCGACGAAGCAGAAGAAATGTGTGATTTGAGTTTTTCATTAGTTGTTAACTTAAAAGAAGAATATAAGTTTAGAATAGCTCTATGGAAACCTATTAAAGTACAGGAAGACGTAGAATTGATAGTAGAAACTAAACAGAAACCAGTATCTAAGGCTATACTCACTGAAGTAGATGCTTTATGTGAAGAAGAGACTAAAACATATTCTTATGGTGGTTGGAATGGTAAACAAAGTACTCTATGGGGACCTAATAGAAAATTAGCTGTTTCAAAGAAAACTACCGTTGATCCTGATGTTGTGGATGTAGCTCTAGATGAAGTAGAAAAATGGATAAAGAAATCTTGCGATGGTACTATGAAATATGAAGAATTCGATAAAAATCTATCTGAACTAGCTGATAAAGTAATCGAAGCAGGAGAGTCTATAACCATTAAAAGAATATCTAGAGATCAATTTGAAGGTGGTAAGTTGCTAGGAATAACAGCTTATGACTTAATAATTGATGAAGATATGATGCTTTACAACTGGGGGTACAATGTTTAATCAAAGATACGAAGGGATAGATGGGATAGATAAGCTCAATCTATACACCTTCCATATAATGGGATGTGGAGCAATAGGTAGTTCAGCTGCTAGTCAACTTTCTAGAATGGGTGCTGACCACTTCATATTATATGATATGGATAAAGTAGAAGATGTAAATATAGGGGTTTCTATGTATGATAATAGAGACCTTGGTAAAAATAAAGTAGATGCTTTAAAGGATCATATTGACAATATAAACCCCTTTTGTGAAGTAGAGTCTCATAATGAGAAATTTCATAAATATTATCACACAGGGGATAATGATGTAATAGTCCTTGGATTTGACAGCATGTTAGCAAGAATGCAAGTAGTAGAAGCATGTACTAAAATAAAGAATGCCAAGCCTTTATTTATTATAGATGGACGTATGGGAGCTGAACATTATCAGCAATACTTTATTGCAAACCCTACTAAGTCTAAATATGAAAAGATTTGGTATAGTGATGATGAAGGTAGCCAAGAGCCCTGTAATCGTAAGGCTACTGCATACTGCACATCTATGTGTGGAGCATTCATAACAAATACTATCCGCAAAGTAATTTGTGGAATGCCGTATCAGGAGGAGATATCTTTTCATTTCCCTGATTTAAGCCTTGCTCAAAAGCTGAAGATTCAGTAGATTTGACGTACGGTCAGGCAGTGAAATCAAGTTTAAATAGGTGGTTGTATGCGTCGGGAGCTCGTGCTTCCACCTACTTGATTGTCCCCTAAATAATCAATAACCATAAGGAGAAATAAATGAAAGTTCTATACTTTGATTTAGAACATGGTTCGCAGACTCTAGGATCCAGAGAAGCTATCGCTAAGATGTTTGGATACCCTATGCTTAGTCCGACGACATGGAAGCAGTTCCAGGCAGTTATAGGCCAATTATACACTACAAAGAAAGAGGTTGTGGAGTTAAAGATAGGTAATATAACAGTCCCTGAAGAAAGAAATAATATAGTAGCAGCTAATGGTACTGTAGTAGATGCAATAGTTCTAGATACATTTTCAGAGTTATCTAAGAAATATATGCGCTCATTAACAGGAAAAGACAATGCAATGAAACTTCAGGATTGGGGTAAACTAAAGAATACATTAGATGTAGCTCTTGAATTTATCACAAGAATTCCAGGAGTTATTATAGCTACCTGTCATTCTAAGACTCAAACTATGGATACAGGGAGTAATAAGATTATTCCTTACATAGATGGATCAACCAAAGAAGATATAAGTAAATGGTTTGATTTTGTATTCTATACAACAACTACTGCTGGTAAAGATGGCACTAGGAAATATAAATGGATTACTAAAAGAACTGAAACTTATGATCATGCTAAAGACAGAACTAATCTTTTGCCAGCTGAAATAGACCAAGACTATAATCTTGTAATAGAAGCAGCTAAAGCAAAGGGATTTGAAGGATGTAAGATACTAATAATAGGTTCTCCAGGAAGTGGTAAAACTTGGAGTCTTCAAACCTTAACTACCAACAAGGAGAAAGTTAATGAGAACTCTAACAGTTAAAAGCGGTGGAGGAACTAGTTTCGCGCCTGGATGGCATCTAGTAACTATCGATACTGCTAAATATGGAGACTTCGAAGGTACTCAATTCATTGATACTACTTTTCAAGGTTTTCCTGAGAGCTTTAATATGAGAATATACTCTAAGCATGGAACTGATGGCGAAGAATTTGCTATTGGAAGATTGTTTAGGTTTGCTAATGCAGGTATATGCGAAGTATCTAAATCTGAAGACGGAGAAGCTATTGTATCTATTGATGATAGTGAAGAACAGCTCGTAGGAAAGCAAGTATGGATATTTATGTATAAAGATGGTGAATACTATAGAGCTTTAAATAGAGTAGCTCCAACAGAGTTTGAAAACCAACTAGAGACATTTAGAGATAAAGATGTTTCATATTGGAAGAAGAATGCTGAAGACTATTATAATAAATTCGTCAATAAGAATAATACGGATAATGATAGTGATTGGGGTGCAACAGAAGCTAATGGTGTTCCTAGTGATACAACTGAAGCATCTTGGAAAGACATAGAGAAGATTGCAACAGAAGCCGCTAAAGAAGAAGGTGGTTTTCCTAGCTAAATAACAATTAATTGGGAGTCAATAACTGGTCCTATAAGTCGAAGAGCCTCATGGGCAAGTCCCGTGGACGAACGCAAAGGAATATGTGAGACTCCCTTTTAATATAAGGAGAAGGTATGATAAAAGAATTTGCATTCTCTCTTAGTAATAGACATCATTTTCATCCCAAAGAAGACGCATCTAAATGGATGGGTACTGCTAAGGATATATTTCAATCTTTATATGATTATGATGACTATATAAAAGAGTTTTATAAAAGTAAAAGTAGTTTATCTGGATTTGATGGATTGATATATATACCTGATGAGTTCATACTTGATGTAGATGGTAAAACTATCAAAATCGCCAAGAATAGAACTATTGGATTGATTGTTCGTCTAGATGAGCTAGATATACCTTACAAACTATACTTTAGTGGTACTGGATTTCATATAGGGATACCAAGCACTGCATTTAGATGGAAACCAGCTAAGGATCTTCATTTAAAAGTTAAAGATTGTCTAAATAAACATGGTATATTTGAATATGCTGATTCTTCTGTTACTGATAAAACTAGAATAGTTAGATTAGTTAACACTAGAAACAGTAAATCAAAGCTATTTAAAGTAGAGATTAAAGAACAGTATCTCTATGCAGATAACTTTGAAGAATTAATATGTGAATATGCAAGAAGCCCTAGAGAAGTTTCAACAATAGATATGGAGTGCGATCCTGTCTTTGATGTACTAAGTAGAGTTAACAAATCGTCCGCAAACACACCAATACAAATCACATCTGGGACCCACAAGCCCGACCCTGTTAACTATACATGCATACAAAGAATGATGGACGGAGTAAGTCTTGGTTCAAGACATCAATCTGCCCTCAGGATCGCTTCTCACCTCAGATGGAGATATCCTAGAGATTTTGTAGAAATTCTTATGGAACACTGGAGAAAGAAAGTAGATAAGGAGAAGTATCGATTCACAGAAAGAGAATTAAAGAGTATAATAGAAAGTTGCTATTCAGGACACGGGGGACAGGGCTATAAATATGGCTGTAATGACCCATTAAAAGATAAAAACTGTAGTAAAACATGCGTATTATACAAAACTAAGGCATCTACTGAAGATATTTCAATGGATTCATCAGATATGGAGGCTATGTTATCAGAATTTTATGTTAATGACGTGAAATCTCATAATATAGGAGCTCTATATGGACAAAACTTTCCAATATTCCCTGGCGAAGTAGTAGTTATACAAGCTCCACCTGCTAGTATGAAGACTATGTTGCTACAAAATTGGATGACACAGCTTAAAGTTCCAACGTTATTTATTGAAATGGAGATGAGTCCTAGACAGATATGGTCTAGATTTGTTCAAATTGAAATGGGTTGGGATGAAGATCAGCTAAAAGATCACTATAGAAGTGGTAAGAATGGTATGGGAGAGAAGTTTGACTGGCTAACAGTAGACTACAACTCACCACATCCATTCGAATTGCAGAAAAGAGTTCAAATGCTGCCCGTTAAGCCTGAAATAGTAGTTGTCGATCACATGGGACTATTTAAATCTAAACATAAAGATATAAATATGAAGATGGAAGAGGCATCTCAATGCTTAATGGAACTAGCTGTAAAAGAAAATGTTGTTGTTTTCGCTGTATGTGAGATTACTAAGAATGCATTTCACGAAGGAATGGATATTGCATCTGGTAGAGGCTCATTTAGAATAGCTTATAATGCTAATAAAGTTCTTTCATTGAAGCCATATAAAGGTGAAAATGGAATGATACAACATTTAGGCATTACTACTACTAAGAACAGAGAGAAAGAGCAATTAGATGTGAAACTTAAACTAAACAACCTGAGGATAGAAGCCTCGTAACCTGGAGAATAAATGAAATATATAAAAGTAGCTAACTTCTTTCTTAATACTGAGAAAGCAGAAGGTAATAGACCTAATTGGAAAGGTAAAGTTAAATTCGAAGAGGCTGTAGCAGCTGGTAAAGAATACTATATCGCTGGTTGGGATAAAGATGGAAACATCTCATGTGCCATTACTAGATCAGAAGAAGATGAGAGTTAGTGAGTACATTGACTATATAACTAGGAAAGACCTAGGGTTAGGTAAAAATCCCTCTGCAATCGATTATACTCATTTCACAGCCAGAATGATACATAAAAGGCAAAGATATGATTATCAGCGAATGTTGAGGGATATTAACAAGGAGAAGTTATGAATAAAAAGATAATGGATTTAATCCATAATAGATTGGACATAGGATATATAAAATATGGACATGAGAACGTAGAATCAGATGGCAGAGACTTCCAAGAAGAAGCTTTAGAGGAGATACTTGATTGCTGTATATATATAGCAGCTAAGTTAATTGAATTAAGAAATCCTCATCCTAAAATGGTAGCTTATGAATGGTGGAAGGATCAAGATTCACTTGCAAAAGAAGAGGAAAAAGATGTAGATTCTGAATCGGAAAGAATCAATAAGCTTATTCCAAAAGACCCGATGTCAATCATCAAGAAAGCAGGAGAAAGACTCAGGAAAGAAATGAGTGACCTGGAAGGAGATGATGATGGCGAGTCCGAAAGCGAGTAAAGCTAAGGGAAGAAGACTCCAAAACTATGTAAGAGATTTTCTTAGAAAGAAATATATTACTAATTGGACTAAGATCCCGAAATTAGAAGATGATGATATTAAGTCTCAAACCATGGGAATGACCGGTGAAGACATAGTGTTGTCCCCAATAGCTAAGAAGTTAATACCTTTTAGCTTTGAGTGTAAAAATGTAGAGAGGTTAAACCTATGGGATTCTATAGAGCAAGCAGAAAGTAACTGTGAAGATAGACTTCCAATCCTCGTAATTAAAAGAAATCGCAGTAAGGTTTATGCTGTAGTTGAATTTGATAAACTAATGGAGAAGATATGATAATCAAAAAACAAAATACTATTCAAGAAGACGCTAGGAACTTGTTCTCTGCTGCTGCTGACAATATTAGTAACGACAGTAGTATAGATAATACTATAGAAACAGTTGAGCTATTCTTAGAGAAACTTCCTGAAGTATTAAGAAGAATGCGTAATTAGTTTTAACCACGAGACAGAGTTGGGCGCGTGTCCCCTATAGCATGCGCTCAGTTCTTCATTAAAGGTAATGTTATGAATAATTATAAATTATGTTATGTATGCACTAATACAGTTGCGGTAGATATGATTTGCGGTAGCTATAAGTGTTCTAATTGTGGGTATTCACCTACATGAGGAGCTAAAGAGGGTGGTTCACCTTCGAAGGAGGAGAAAGATGTCAAGAAGATCGAATTGGAAGAATTACAGACAGAAGAAGCTATTTTATGATCCTAAAGAAAGAAAAGTTTGGGAACAACGTTGGGTAGATAACGAAAGTTTTATATTTATATATAATAATATGCCTAGTTATGGCAAAGATAGACTTACAATCCCACCAGAATTACGCCAGAGAATAATCTAGAATAATTTAAGCGTTTCTAGAGCCCTTTCTCTGTATCCATACACTGCATCATCCTTAGCCTTTTTATCGAGCTCAATAGCTATATTTGGAGACCCATCGCCTATATTAGGAGTTTTAAAGGCCATCCTTTCTCTGTATGGAGCTGAAACTCCTAATTTTGCCCTAGTATATTGTAAATAAGGTCTAATTGTATTGTTTCTTTTCTTTCGCTCATCGTAATCGGTAAATAAGCCAAATTGTTGACCAAAAGCTTTACCATAATCTTCCCTAAGTATAGATGGAAGCACTTGTCCACCAAATCTAGCGGCTTCTATGTTAAATAGTCTCGCAATTCTCATTTTACGATGATACTCGCTCTCATTCATAGGTTCTCCATCCATAAAAGAAAGCATAATAAATTTATTTGTAGGATTTTCTTGCATCAAGCCAGTAACTCTACCAATTTCAAGACCTAAACCTATGTTAGGACCAGCTAATGTTACAGCTCCAACTCCAAAGGTTGCTTTTTCTACGGCATTACGTCCTTCTTCAGTTTCCATGTCTGCAGAGACTATAGTTCCTATTTGCTTCCCAAGACCCCATAAATCATTTTGAGCTAATCCTAATATACCTGCGCCTGTTAAAAATTGTACTGTACCTAGCATGGAATATATACCTCCAAGCCTATATACTTCTCTACTAGATAAATTGCTACCCATGATTGCTTTAAGATCTCCAGTAAGCGCTCCAGCTTTTATAGCTCTTGACCCATTAACAAACAACTCTTTCATATGACTAGCTATTGAAAATCTATAATGTTGATACTGACCAATAGTTTGACCTTTCTTAGACTTAAGTACATTAGCTTTAGCTACCTTCCCATATTCAAATTGTGAAAGTTCTACGGCATTAAAAGCTTCTAAACCAGCTTGTTTTTCAATCCAATTAGCTTTTCTTTCAAGCCATTTTTGCTCAGACTCAAAATCACCTTTCTTTCTCTTCATTCTATATTGTATATAAGAGTCAGGCATCGACATTAGGTTACTGTGAACAGCAGCGTAAGATCCTCTAAAAGCATTAGGTCTAAGGATATTCTCGGCGTATTTGTGAAAAAATGATGCTGTAGTAGCAACTCCTTCCATAAACTGCAAGGTTCTATCAAACTTTGTCTGATCTGTTATAACTAATACTCTTTGACCATTTATCTCTTTTTCTTTTAACCCTGGAGGCAAAACTCCTTCTTCATAAGTACCTCTAGTAGCAGCAGCCTTTGAATACTCAGATATAAATTTTTGACCTATACCGCTTTCTTTGTCCCAAAATAAGCCATGTTGTTCAAGTTGCCGATTATAACCATCCATAGCATCATATGTGGTTAAATATCTATTAGCGAATCTTTTTACAGCCCATCCTTGTTGAGCCCAATCTAGCACCTTGCCGCCAAGCAAGTTCTTTGTAGCTCCTTTTATATTTGCACCCATAGTTCTTATAAACTGGAAAGTAGTTAATGCTCTTGTAGCTTTTGCAGCAAATTGAGAATTAGGCTCTCCATTGGAAGATTTATCTAATCCTCCCTGAGTTCCACCTATGAATGATTCTTCAGAAAGAGTTTTTAGTAATTTTAACCCAGAATCAGTTATATCTATAACCTCTTGATCATAACTACCTTTTATCGCAGAATCCCTAGCATACATTAACTTAGAGCTAGTATCCATTAAAACCTTTTGCATTTGAACATCATGATTGTATTTAGATATATCGTATATATACTTACTTACAAACATGAATGGATTATTAGAATAATAGCCCTCTGCATTAGGATTCCTTGATTTCAACCTATCTACACCAACACTACCTTTAACCTTATCATACCAACCTATAACTTCTTTAAATCTAACATCTGCTGGAGCTTCTAGAGGGGTATGCATATAGTTATTAAATTCTTTTAAATGACTAGTAAGAGTTAATATGTGATGAGGCATATATCCTAAGTCAGTATTTAAAGACATTTGTTCTTCTGTCCTAGCCCCTAACTCTCTCATTTCTTTACCGTATATATTCCATTCTTTTCCTTTAGTAGATTGTCCTTTTGACAATTCTAGCTCTACGATCTTATTTTGAAGCATATCTAAGTAATTCTCTAACCCTCTAACTCCACCCTCTTCCTTATCGATAAGCCTTGCAGTCTTTTTCTCTGTCCTTAATGCGCTAATTGCTACTTTAGTCATGTCTTTTCGGATATAATACCACGCATTTTGCATTTTCTTAGCTAAAGCTACTTCTTTACCCGACCAAGGAACTCTTTGACCGTTGACGGTTTTCATTAAATCTTCAGGTCTAGTGCCTTGCATTACATCTGTTATGCCTAAATGTAAATCTCCAGACGCCATTTTCATCCCAGATTTTGATTTCCCTTGCAAATAATCATATATTTTAGCTTCTATATTAGCTTGAACATTAGGATCACTAGCATTACTTAATTCTATCTCTAGTTTCGTTAATTCTCCTAAATCTACTCCAAATTCTTTTGCTAGCTTCTTAGTAGTACGCTGCATTATTGCTAATTGACCAGAGTTAATTTGATTATGCCTTCTTTGATATCCAAGAATTTGATATATGTCTCTAGTTAATTCTTCTCCTCCTGGCATACGCTTCAATTTATCTCTTAATACTTTCCAATTTACAAATCTAGTGTCAAACCCTTTCTCTAGAGAACTTGAGTAGTTTTTTATATACAGCTCAAAGTTTTTAACATCTGATTTCGTAATAGCAAACGCCATAGGATCCTTATCTGTAGCGTAGATAAACCTCTGTAGCATCATTTCGCCGTCTTTATCCCAGCCAAACCTCTTCAACATAGGATCTTTTTCCCAAATATTAGATACTTTTTCGAAGAGCTTTAAATGACTAGCTTTATTTCCCTTGTCAAGCCTATCCATATATTTAGTTGGATCAACGCAATGAGCCCACTTACCATTAATTCTAGGCATTAAGAACCTCCCCCTTCACATCCAAATTGTAAAATAGTTTCCATCTCCTTAGTAACATCTCTTGGTGTTCTTCTGGTGTCAGGAAGTACTCCTTCAGCACCAAAATCCATAGATCCTTTATATTTAAGTCCTTCTTTTAAAGTATTGCCTGAGGCTGTTTCCATTACCTGATCTCCACTAAACACCTTACTCTTTCCACTAGCACCCCTAGCTATCTGCTCTAATGAGCCATAAAAATCATAAGGAGACATAACCTTACCATCATATATAAAATCATTTATATGGCCTAATGCTGCCTCTGTTTCAGCCAACCCTTTATTCCTAGCATGTTGATAGATATCAGAATTTAATCTAAATCTAGGTTCTGCACCACCAGTATTATACCATTCACTGCCAATACCTCCTTGAAGTACAACATCTGCATTTCTTTTATTGATACCTAAATGAGCTAAATTAGTTCTAGTAGATATTTCATTTAATAATTGACCTGCTTCATGTCTAGAGATAACATTATTAGCATTAAAAGATTCCCCTTTATACACACCAAATAGATATCCATATATAGCTTTTGTCATTGTATCATTGCCTACGTACTTATTGTGATAAATTTTCTGTCCATCACTAGCAAAGCTATAAGTTGTAACATTCTTATTTTCCTGAGGAGTCATTAGCTTCCATATTAAGCCTCTTCTTAATAAACTGTTAGTTATACCTATATTGCCTCGTTTAGCATTTAAATAGTCATGTATAATAGCCTGTGTCTTCGTAACCAACAATCCAGAATCCCCATCAACTGAATGTTGTTGCTTTGCCTTTATATACTCTCCCCAAATATCACCATATGCAGGTCTTATAATGCCATTCATATCTTTTCTACTAATAGGTACACCGCTATTCATATCTACAGGAACATCATTAAAAGCATGATGCTTAGCTTTTAAGAATGATTGCTCTTTAGGATCTCTTAGCTCAAAGAACCTACCATCTCTTACAAGAGTATCTCCCTTCCAAATAGGTTCAACGTTTGCCTCTCCAGGCATTATCACTTCTTTAATTTTCCCATTTTTACCCCAAACAACCATATGAGAATCTCCAGCCTGAACAAATTTCTTACCAGATTCAATATTTCTTGTAACAGGTATGACGTTTTTCGCTTCATGGAAATCAATCTCTGCTCCTATTTTCATTTCTAGGTCAGCCTTTAATTCTTGATAGAATTTAATCTTCTCTTTAGATTTCCCTGCATTAAAAATATCATTTCTGCTAGCGTAATATTCCATTTCATTTTGAAGACTCTTAACCCTGTCTTGAATTTTAGATAGTTTTACAAAATCAAAATCTGTCTTGACAAAATCCCAAAGATTATCGTAAATATCTTTTCTACCTTTATCTGTTAGTCCTCTTTTGCTAAACAATATACCAGCTTCAGCTTCAGCTAATATAGATTCTATCTTAGAGGTCTTATTGATATGGTGATTACCATTATCATAAGCTTCTCCCAATTCTCTCATCATTGCATCAAAAGGATTCCTAGAGTCTTTACTTACAAATTCCCATAGGGCTTTCTGCATAGGTTTTATATTAATATCTTGAAATGGAGCTCTTCCAGCATCAGCTGATTGACTCTCAACTATTGATTGGTCAAATTTGAGATACTTATTATTTAAAGAATACCCTAAAGATTTCCAACCATAAGATATATCTGCTATTGTAAGTTTACTTGTTTCAATCCCATCAGACATTTCGCCCTTATTATATCTCAGGTAAGCTGAAATAGGATTAACACCAAACTTTGTTATAATATTTCTTATAGCATCCATTCTAGGCGGTATATGGTCGTGTGTAACTTGCCCTGTCTTGACATTAAAGACTTCAAATAATCCAGCTTCTCTAGTGCCACTATCTCCGAACATAATAGCATTTCTTATCTTTTCAGTGTTCTCTGTACTAGGAGCAAGCTTATAATTATCTATAAATTTTTTAACAAAGTCGGAAACATTATCTACTACAACCTTATAGTTAGCCATATCTTTCATTCTAACTCCATAAACAGTATTACCCTCTTTGAAAGTCATAGCTACTTTACCCCCTGGGCCATATATCCCGCTAGGAAAAGCATTTAAAAAATAGCTCATACTATTATGCAATTTTACAAAATAGCCTCTAAATACATCAGATGAGCCCTTAACTGACATCCATTCATTCATATATTGGCTAGTATTCCCTTTGCTCATATCAATCTCTATCAATTTAGTTAAATTCGAAGCCCATGATTGAGAATCCATTATACTTCTTTGCTGACCTCCATTGCCCGCAGTTGCAGCCCATAGATTTGCAGGAGCAGATTTAAATTTAGTTGATTTGTCGAAATCATTATCAGCATCTTGAGTTCTAAGAGCATCATGAGAGTTCATATTTTGCTGCACCCCTGACTCTTTATCTAAAATATTACCTACCTTAGTAATAACTAAGTCATTCATTGAGTTACGAGGCTGCCTCACGTCTAAAGAAAATAGAGAAAAGTCCTTATTGTATGCATATAGCGCATCTTTTACCTCTCTATTCGACATATCTTTATCTACAGCTTTATTAAACATTTCGGAAACCTCTTTAGCTTGTTTTAATACTAACCCCTCAGCCTTATCTCCATTCATATTAAAAAGCTTTATATCGCCTCTAGAAACTTCTTTCCCAGAAGCTAAGTCGAATATCTTATTGCCACTTATTCTGTACCCATCTACTATAAAGTCAAACTTGCTATACTCTCCTCTCCTAGGAACAAATAAGACGTCTGCGGTTATCTTGTCTCCACCATCTTTACTATATTTCATTTTAGTACCAAATACAGTACCATCGTGCACAGAAGTCCCCTCGCTATTACTCTTTCCAAAATATGAAAACTTTTGATTTCCTTCAAAATAATTCCAATTACTTTGGCCATAAGTTCTTTGTCTACCAATTCCTTCGGAATCTAATCTTACAGGTAAGTTCATATTTGACACTTTAGTCCCAATATCAGGAGCCATTACATTTAATGATGAATTTGCAACTTCATGAGAGCTTATTTTGCCACCATCATAAAAATAAGAAAACAGCTTATCTATACCAACTTTGCCCATAAAAGGCTCTAAGATTAAGTGATCAGAATGAAGAATATGTTCATAAGGCATATTTGATAGTGACGGATCTCCTGTTTCTCCAAAAGTATTTAGAAGTTTTTTCATGTACCCAGTCATATATATAGGGTCTTTTTGCATTTGCAACATTATTCTTTTAAAATCCTGAACTCTTTGAGGAGTACCAGTCCAAACATCTATATCTAGCTGCCCTGATAGGTGAACGCTCATATTAGAACCAGCTCTACCTAAGTGCTCTCTACCAGCATTGCCTATTAAATAAGTGTCATATGGGAGGATATCAACTTTATTACCGTCATGGGCTTTAATGTGCGATACTATATAGTCTGTTAAAGTTTGCTCTGGATTCATTTGATCCTTCTTAGTTCTAGCTTTTTGCAGAGTTTCCTTCTTTTTTCCTCCTACGTAAGTATCGTGCACTTTAGTCCCTGATTGGAAAGTAATCTGGTCTAACTTGCTGTCCTTTAATGCTATTGATATATTCTTATCATAGAACATGGCTGTTTTGTTATAGAATACTTTAACATTCCCATCGTTATCCATAGAGACATGAACGCCTTTAGGTTTAACAGCACCAAGTCTCATTCCAGAAATTTCACCTTTATTGTTAAATGTAAACCAATCAGGTCTAGCTCCTAAAGTTCCCAGGTGAGTTAACAGGTTGTCAAGAGTAACATACATAGCTGAGTCTGTTGCAGGTCTATTATCTTTTGCAGCTTCTGCGACTAAAGATTTATATTCAGCTTCTGTAATAGTGCCGTTTTCTTTATCTTTCAAATATGCTATCTCTGCTATCTTTTTAGCAGAAAACATACTATTAACATTTTCATCAGCTATAGTAATACTTTTTTGCCCAGCTTTATAATCAAGGCCTTTATATAGAGCTTCTAATTGTCCATGGACAGTACTGCCTTTTCCAGATGCATAACTATACATTGTTTTTAAGAATTCATAATATTCAGGAGTTAACTTCTTCCCAGTATTCTGGTTAGTCATTTGTCTTCTTTTAATAAAGTTAAGTTCTTCTGATATATTAGGCTTCCCTACTAATGCTACAGGATTATTTAATAGAGTATGAACTTTATCTATAGATGCGATAACTTGTGCATCTGTCATTTCTATATTCCCATAAGTCCTAACAAGATCATTAAATTCAGCCTCGCTTAGACCTATTTTCCTTAACTTTTGAAGCTCTTTGTATACTTTACCCTTTGGAGAAAAAGCTTCTGATGTAGCTGCTTTTTGAGCATCCCTAGATACAGCTATAACTTGACCCTCTCCTAATGGAACTCTAAGTAAATTGTCAGACTCCATGACATTGAACATTTGCTCCATATCTTTATTCATAGATTGGCTTAAATAGTTTTTCTCTAAGTCATATTCAAATTTTACCTCTCCAGCAGCCATAGCAGCTTCTAATCCAGGTATTATCTTATCATTTGGATTTTTAGTAGTCTTCATAGTCTGGCTCTTAGGATCGTAATAAGTGTGCGTATCAGCCATTTTAAACCAACTACCTTTTGCTAATACGAAATTATCTAGACCCATAATGCCTACGTATTCATTAGGAATCATATGACTTTCAGTTACCTTGAAGATCCCATTTTTATATTCTAAGCTCTGTATAGTCTTAGTAAACACTTTAGAAGCTATAAATTGATGAATATCAGTCATTACATCTGAAACTAGATTCTCCCTAGCTCCTCCGCCCTCTTGATCTGCTCTTTTAAACTTATCAGTAGCTGAAAATTTAATAGCTCTAAATAAGTTATCTGCAGCTCTTTCTAAAAACTTTGGATTCTTATATCCTGGCTGACCTGCAACCGAAGAGAATCTATACTTTAAAATCTGAGGCTCTATATCTACATCATTTATATTTAGATTATATTTGGCAGAAAATCTACCTGGAGTTATACTAACTTCCATAGCAGACTCTTTTTCAAAAAGATTGCCAGGATCAGCTTTAGACATCTCTTTCTCTAGAAAAGCCCCTAACGTCTGATTGTTTATCTCTCCCCATTCTTGAGATAGTAATTCTTTCTGCTTTTGCACTAGGTCAATTAATTCCTGTTCGAACTTTGTATTAACTTCTCCCTCTTTCTCTAGATTCTTACCTATAAACCTTTTTACAGAATCCGTCATATTTTGGAGCCTTTTGTCTGCTCCACCCATAGCTTGTAATATTTTATAATTTCTTGTTAATTTAGCCATTCTAAGGACATTACTAGTCTCTCTAAGCTGACTATAAAGAATATGGAGATTATCTTGCATCTCTTTTCTAATGTTAGATTCTAATCCTTTTACTTCCACTCCAACCTTTGCAGATAAAACATCCATATCTTTTTGTATATCAGCTATTTCAAGACCAGTTTTAGCAACATCCATCATATTACCTAAATCAGACTTATGCTTTGCGTTCCTAAGAAATGATAATACGTTCTGAGCCGAACCAAAACTATCTATAATCTCAGTAACTTTTTGACTATTAGGATTAAACTGAATTACATTACCAGAACCTTTTAATATATTTTCAAGCTCAGTATAAAAAGGCATAACCTTTTTTAAGCTTTCGTATTGATCCTTGGTTAAACTGTTTTTAAGTACCTGCTCTAAACTTTTTGCTGACGGGAGCTCAAATCCAGACTTTGTACGCTTAGTAAATACGCCATTAATAGCAAAATCTCCATCAAATCCCTTACCCTTATCTACGCTTCCGTGGAACAATAACTGTAATCCTTGTATAGAAGAGTATCCAAAATCTTTTTCATTAACATTTAAAGATGTGATGAAATGATCAAAGCTTTCTGCCCTGATTTGTTCAAATAGCTTATCGCTTTTAAATACATCTTTTCCAAAAGCTTGCTCAAAGCTCTGTATTGCTTTAGACGCAGTTCCTATATCTAAGTACCTATCAGGCGCTCCAGTTTGAGTCTCATCTCCTACTTTAAGCCTAGCTATTTCTCTAAATCTATTTAATTTATTTGTAATATCCAGCCATTGGTCTTCACTTACTTTATCTCTTCCCCTTAAATTATTTAAGTCTAAAGTCTTAAGGTCAAGCCTTTGCATTTGCTTATTTAACTCAAGAATAGTACCTTGGTCTAAAGTATGCCCATGACCAGCCATCCCTTCTGGAGTGAGAACTGACAGTAAGTTAAATATTTGTTCTTTTTGCTTCGTCTCTAAATACATAGTTCTTAATCTTGAACTTGAGATGATAAAATCATCACTATACATAGGATCTACCCCAGCTATTTTCTCATTCATTTGCTTTGTATAGTCATTATATACCTTATGAACTTGCGCTAAATTTTCTGCACTTAAGTTTACTGTATGCTCCATTCCTTCTTTAAACATATCGTTGTACTTTATGACTTCAGTGAAGATATCTTTAACTTTATTCCACCTAGCCTTATTAGTGTTAATTTCTTTAGCATCCTTACCATAGGTGAGTAAAGATTCGATTTGCTTTAAATTAAATTGAGGAACCTCTAGCCTTCCAGATCCTGCTTCTTCTCTAACCTCTCTACCGAATACAGTGCTCATTTCTCTAACAAAATCCTTTATTGATTGAGAGTAATCTAAGGAAGCTGCAATCAGTGATTGATGTTCTGCTTGTCTTATCCAATCTTGAGGTTTATTAAAGTTTTCTCTAACACCTGGAAGGTTATTAATGCCCTCAACTATAGCCTGCGCTTCGCTTGGAAGAACATCTCTTAGGACAAAATTCGTATCAACTCCCCTAGCATTAAAGTGTTCTAGTATTTCAATAGCATTGTGTAACTCTTGATCTCTCTTTGGATTATTTCCCCCCTGTGTTCTAATAGCCTCTTTATATGCGCTTATAATATCTTTTGTCCCTGGTATTTCTGCGCCTGGCTCTACTTTATTTACAAAATATTCTTTTACTAATTCATGAACTCCAGCCATAGGACCACTTTTTTGATAATGATTTCTTACTAGTAAGCTAGAGTTGTTGTCCTGTGCGCCTGTCTGCATTGGAGTCTTTATGCCTAATAACTCTAATCCTATTTGGATATTCTTAGCTCTGTCGACGTTAGCAGTATAAGACACCTTCATAGGGTCTGTTTTAAAAACCCTAGAGCCATTATTTTTAGTTCCATATAGAGTATCACCTCTCTTAGATAATACCATGCCAACCATCATATTAGAGAAAATCTCTTGATAAGTTTCTCCCATAGAACCCCTTAGAGTTCCTGTATGATATAGGCTTTCCACCATACTAGGTAAAGACATAGCTGTTCCACCAGCTATCATTCTAGGTAAAGATCCATATACATCTTTCATAGTATTTGTAAGAACATCTTTAGTAGCACTCTTTGCAAATAATCTTCTAGCTTCTTTTAATGTTTCTCTAGCCATTGGACCGTATTTTTCAGGATCAAGCCTCCATCTATCTAGGAAACCTTTGGATAGATTTGCTGATTGAAAATTAAAGTTTCTAAGACCCATTTTATCTGCTGTACCACTTACATTTTTCATTGTATTGTGTATTTGACCTACGCCCTCTATAGCCTCTTTATTAGTCAATTTCCTCACAGATTTAGTAGACTTTAGTACGTGCCTAAAAGTATTTTTCCAATCTTGTCTTCTACTGCCAGCTATACCTCCTGGCGCAAATCTAGCTGGAGCTATTAAAGAAAAAGCCACAGCATGCTTAGTAGCGTCTTTTAATAATCCCCATGCGCTATGTGCTTTGCCTCCTGGAAGATATCTATACATTCCGTCTTTACCCGCTTCTAGTTCTTCTTGGTCTATATTCGCCACATTTTTAGTAAATTGATACACACCATTCTGTAGGGCATATTGAGCTGTATGATAAGTAAAGCCAAGAACTGCATCTGATGCCATTCTAGCTCCAACTCTTCCAAATCCAGTCAAATTCCCAGCTCCCATGCCAGCAAATGTCATTTCTATAGCTTTATGTAGATGATGAGGACCTTGCTCTAATGTCTTACTTAATAAGGCAGAAGAAAATTCATCTATTAACCCAGCATCTTTTATAGGTCTTAATTTAGCAGCATGAGGGCCTTTCATAATGTTTTCAGATAACTCTTTCGTAGCAGTTTTAAAGGCTAGTTGATTCTGTTTAAAGATATTCTTAGCATTTGGATTCTTTAACACATTAACTACATCGTCTGTTAAGCTAGCAAATAGCTCTTTATTAGCAGTTGCCTTGCCTACATCGTCTACACTAGATATAACATTGCTTATTACAGCCATACCTTTCTTCTCAGCATACCCTTCAGTCAATTCTTTGCCAACTTGCTTAGTTAAGCCCTTTATGACAGTTTTAGATCCATATCCTAATGCTTTAGTACCCCAATTTAAAGCTTTGGCCCATCCAGTAAATGGAACCAACATACCGAGTCCACTACCTATAATATATCCAGCTCTACCCCATCCAGATTGCTGCTCCCAAGGTCTATAAGTACCCATAGATAAAGTATCTCTAGTTTCTTTACCAAGGTCAGTCAATGCATATATGTCTAATGCCCCTGCTGTTGCCGAAGAAGTAGTACCCCAACTCAAATTACCCGCAAAATCCATATACCAAGAAGTAGGGTCTTGCTTAGAGTAGTGATCTGCGTCGTATCCCTTAAACTGAGATCCAAGATAGCTATCAAACGCACTAGTTGACTGTAAGCTAGTCCTTTGCTCGTCTTCTTGCTCTGTTTTATAAGGATTACTACTGAGCTCCTTTAGTTCATTTAAATTCATCTATGAGGCTCCAATATAGTAGTCGTAATTTTCCATGTCATGTTGCAGTCTTTCTTTGTCTAAGGATGCTTGCTTTTTGGACTTTCTACTTCTAGTATCCTTTATAATATCATCTATATTCATATTGTTTAATATCTTAAGACTAGGGTCAACAACGCTTTTTGTTACAGATTCACCTCTCCATCCTGATTTAAAGAGTACATCATCAGGAGATACTCCCATTGACTCTCTTACATTTAGCAACTCTTGTGCGTTAATAAATAGAGGCTGCTGATATACATCGGCTTTAGGATTAGTAGAAGACATTGTAAAGTAATGAGCAATTAAAGCCATATCTTTAGAGTTCCAATTAATAGCTACGCCCATTTGGTCTGAAGCTTTTTCTAGATATGCATTCTTTGATGATAGAATCATATCTTTTAGATTCATTGCATTTTCATCATCGTGCACACCTGGCGTGCTGTAGATATAATCTGGGTGAGCCTGTAGATATTGCCTCCAAGATGAATATTTTCCCCTAACTGCTTTACCTTTCTTACTACTAGAGTTATAGGTTCTCTTAGCCTCAATAGTAATCTTTTCATTGTGAGCTTTTACTTTGTCTTTAAGAATCTTTTCTGTCTCTTTATAACCTTCATATATTCGAAGAGATGGTTCCCATACTTGCTTTATAAATACTTCAGGATGAGATTCTATTCTTTTCCATACATCATAAAACTGTTGGTAGTTACCAGACGCTTTTACCCAAGGATGATCTTGGATAGCTGCAGTTAACCTTGCATGCTCTTTGTCGTACTGCTCTTGGTTTGCCATACGTGCGTCAGTATTTCTATCATGTATAACCCATGCAGACATCTCAGGGGTAGAATTATTAGACATACTTCCATAGACAGCATTATCATTAACCAAATAGCTAAGTATTTGATCTCTAGCTTTTACCTTATTTTCCTGAGAAACAGTAGAGGCTGTTTTAGAATGAAGTATTCTACCTTCTCTCATCTGAGTCTCTTTATAAATGTTATCTAAAACTTTATCATTCATCTCATCTAGCTGTCTCTGTCCTGTTATAATACTGGATAATGCTGCTTTTTGCCAAGGCTGTAGATTTTTATAATTAGATTTATAATCTTGTTCTGAATCCCATTCCCAAGAAGTGGGGTTATTGCCATTTATCTTCTCCTGGTCTTCGTTAAAATACCCTACGCTCCTATTAACAGCTTCTTGAACATCTTTCCTAGAATAGAAATCGAAATCTTTTTGATCGAATGCTTCCAAGACATTCCCGCTATAGTCTGTAACTTCTTCTGCAGGCAAAGTTTCTCTACGATCACTCGTTACTAGGTCTGGAGCTAGAACAGTGTCATACTGATCCTTTATTCTAGATAAATCACTTATTCTTTTATCGATAGTCTTTGATTCAACTCTAAGCTCATTTTCTTCATTTATGATACTTTTAAGCCTATCATTATAAATGGCGTTTTCACTATCAGAGAATTGATTAATTAATAATCCAAGATTGTCAAGATAGTCATCATCTATATCTTCTACATTGCCTGACGACTTATCATAGCTATCTAAAGTGGTAGGATCAAAAAACTCGCCAAACTTGTCTTGATAAGTCTTTTGTTTATTTTCTTTTATAGTAAGAAGCCTAGAAGTTTCAATCTGTCTATCTTCTATAGATTTATCTAAAATTTTTCTATAATCTTCTAGTTCCTTATCTTGTTCAGACAAATCGTGAGAATAATCCATCATTCTCTGCTTATATTTATTTTGAATCTCTAGGATTCTAGGCATATTAGCTATTCTAATTTCTTCTTCTAGAATATCATCTAATAAACCCATTTTCTTTTCAGGATATCTTGGCGTTGCCATTCCTACTCCTTATTTTATTCTAATTATCCCCAAGTCCAAAACTTGCCATCATTATTAGGATCATCTTCCTCAGTAGCATCTTCCATCGCATCCGCATATATATCAGCTGACGCAAGGTCTGATATTGTAGCCCAGAATCTTTCTTCATAGGATGTTCGCTCTTTCATAATATCTTGACCCAATTCTGTAGTCATTTTATTAGCTTTATCGAAAAAATCTATATTAAGAGAATCTTTTATGTCTTGCTCCATATAAGAGTTTTCAAAACCTAAAGCTCCAATGTTTTGGTCTAAAGTCTTAGACTGTTGTGAAAATTCTGATTGCAAAGTAGATATACCTTCTCCATATTTCATTTGATGAAATTGCTCAGGCATCCAATCATATGGGTCTATATATTCACCATAATCATCCCAACTAATATCCATATCTGCCATTTGGCCTTGCGTCCATGTATCTGGATCATAAGAACTCATAATACCTCCTTATTAATTACCTGAAAATCTCCAGGCATCCTTGCTAATCAAGTAATCCCAAAAGCTATCGTGCGTTGTAGTTTTCCCCTTATTGATAGTAAAATACTTGCCAATATCATTGTCAGTTAAATCATCATAATCTGATACGTCATCAGCTGTTATTTTGTCTGTACCTGGAGTAATACCTCCACCTGATTTATAGGTAGACCACATATCTTTTCCTATATCTTGACGCGTACTAGACCTAAGAGTGTTAACCATATTATCAACTTCCCCAGATGTTTCCTCTCTAAATGAAGAGCTAAATTTTTTATCCTCATGATTAAAGGCGTCAATGCTATCTATATCATTTTGGAGTTTATTGCCATAAACCATTTCGCCTACACCTTCAACAGCCCCAGTTAGTATAGATTCAGTGGCAGCTCCTCCACCGAAAAAGAAATTTATAGCTTTAACTCCTAGACGTGCAGTGTCCATACTATCTTGATAGTCCTGCATATATTCGTTAGATTCTATAATTCCTTTATTTAATTCTCCCTTTTCTTCAGCATAGTCCTTAGCGAACATTGCTCTACCTTTACCATATCCAGCCATACAAGACTCCTTTTCTTGGGGTTATTCCAGTGTAAAATATAATAATATTAAGTATAATTACCAAAGAGAAACTTAGTTCTAATCATCATCTCCCCTAGATCGTTTATTATTAACATCTGAACGCTTTCTAGAATAACCGTAAGATTTCCATTTAGGAGCGTTCCTTCCGTACGAACCTATTCCGTCTAAAGATAATTCTCTATTGGCCTGTTGCCTTCTAAAAAATCGTCTACCATTCCCCTTGTCCGCTGAATCTCCATTTACCATTTTCTTTCTTTTCCTAGAAAGCTCTTTAGCATACTTTCTTCGATTCGTAGATCCAGACCTACTAGTGCGAGATTGACTTCTTATGTTCGGCAAAAATTTTCTTTGAGACCAAATTAAACTATTAGAAGCCCTTTTAATAGCTCCTAACTCATACCATTCATTATTAATCTTTTTATATTGCTTCATTTCATCACCATCTACAAATACAACATCTCCGTCGTTTCCATCCAATCTATTAGGAATTGAAGATACTACGCTATTCAAAGAATCATCAGCAACTCTACTGGTTGCTTCTTCTAGATTTTTAATATCCCTAGATAAAAAGTCTTCATCAGAATCTTTCATTTAACATTCTTCCTCCTATATATAATAGCCATTTCAATAATCCTAAAATCTCCTGTCAATGTCGATGCATCTCTTATATCTCCACCTGGAGGTAGTGGTTTAGTCTCAATTTGAAACTTTACTGTATGAGCAGACGATAATTGCTTTAAATCAATAGTTTTTACAGAAAATCTAGTAGGCTCATAGTAAAAATAGTCTGTCGAATGATAAGTAGAAAGCCAATCGTCTTCATCTATAGTTATAAAATCATCGCCATTTATACTCGCTCTTACGACTAATGGGGCTACGTCGTTTGATGAATAATGTATATGTAGCTTAGATAGCCTTTTATCAACACCAAGTGATCCTAAGTCATACTCTGCTGTAATTAAATTACAATAACTTACTGTTGGTCTGCCTGTTTGAAGCCTGTTAATAATCAGTCTATCAGTAGCATTAGATGGTTGTGTGATAGTGGTTAAACTTTGCTTGGAATCTAAAGAATCCCACCTACTAAAAGGTCTACTAGTCCTAGATCCTCCTTTTTGAGAAAATCTGATACTCTCAGATCCGTATATTTGCGTCCAAGAATAATCATCTAGATTATAATTATATCCTTTTACGTCCTCTGATACATGATAAGGATCTATGGGCATAATATTTCCCCCTCCCCAACTAGTCAACTCTCTATATACCAAAATATTCATACTAAGTGGATCATATAATATAGAAGGATAAGGCTCTTCTACCAAATTATCTCCAAGAGTTTTAGAGGATGAGTAAAAGCTTTTCCACTCAGAGATATGAATCTTTTTATGTATAAGATTTATAATTCTTTTTGGAGTGTAGAGATAAACTCCGTTAATATTCATCCATATTGGACCAAGAGAGGTTACAACTAAATGATTAGGTTTGGATATTCCTACTCTATCGTGTGTGCTTTTAACTTTAGGAGCTTTGCCTCCCATTTGAATAACAGTTAGACCGTTCTCTTTAAATTCTAATATATTGCCTTGATATGCTAGTAATCTAGTTATTTTATAGCCATCTTCTTTATTCACTTCAAGTAAATTTGTAAAGCTATAGGAGTCATACTTACCAAAGCCAGATAGAAGCATCCTGTCATTATAAGCCTCTCCTTTTGTCCACGTTCCAGTAGCCAGAGATTTTCTTGAGTATCTAACATCTCCAATATACATTCTATTATTCAATACCGCACTACAAGCATACTTTGGATAAACAACCCTAGAATTAGCTGTTTGATTTATAATTTCGTAGGTTAATCCACTTATCCTATCTAGAAAATCATTATGATTATTAGTTTCTCCTATTCCATTGCCCCAATATCCTCCACTGCGTCCATTTATAGGCCTAACAGAACCATCTATTCCATAGGTTATCTCTCCATTGTGAAAATTTACATCATATAAAAGAGTCCACTTGCCATCAGTTTTATCTCTAAAATAAAGCCTTAATCCTTGAGTTCTTTTTTCTAAATGGCCTGTGCTCACTTCATCAGAAACCCCGTCTCCATAGATATTTGAATGTCCTCTAACTAAAATTTGTCTTGCAGCTTTCGCTGAATTAACATCTTCAGTCGCGTCAAATAGTGCAAAGTCTACATCAATCCATTTATCTCCAGAAGAAGACCCTGGGCCTGCTGATTTTAAAACTTTCCCAGTAACTATTTCAGTCTCTTGCCCCCAAATATCATAATAAGAGCATCCAACATTTATTCTAGGTGCGACTGTAGTTCCGAGGGTATCTGGAGGTCCATCTTCCTCAGAATTTTCATATTCTTCATCATTGTAATCTGAAAAAGCCATCATGATTTTATAATCTCTCCACCCATCTAACTGAATTACAGTACCATCAACTTCAGTTGTTGCGTCATCACAACGAGGATTATTCCAATGCATGTATCTTCTTATATAATCATCTTCTTCGCTGGGTAATAAATCTACATCAAAGTCTAGAGTTTCAGTATCTCTATGTAACCAATCTCTAGGTGGTGCATCTAGTTGACATTTACCTAGATAAAAATCATAAGTCAAAGAATCAGAGTAGTTGACTCCCGTCTCTTGTGCTGTAGCACCTGATGAGCTAACTGAAACTAAATGCGTTTTATTGTACACATAAAAGGCTATAGGAGCTATATCATTCCCAAATGAAATCCTAACACCATCACTAGTTTCTTGATATTCTACGGGCAGTCTATAGTTTTCAAAAGCACTTATATCAACATAATCGCTAAGCTGTATTGAACTATCTGGGGTTCCACAAGCATAACTCCATGCAGAATCATTTGTTCTAGCAGATCTGCTCTTTCTTTCTACAACTCTAATTAACGTGTCATAGTTACTTACGCTAAAAAATGGCAAAAATAGCAATTCTACTCTTTCAGGACTCTGATCGACATTAGATTCTGTGTTTATATTATGTTCCATAAAACAACTAAAGACATTAGCATTATTCGCAAATTGCCATTCCAAAGGAGAAGGATTTAGACCTATTATACTTGAAAGCTCTTTTGCTTCCCATCCAAATGTAGTCAAAAGTTTTCCAGAACCCTCATCTCTACCTGAACCTAAATTTTGCACTGAAGAAAAGTATAAAGGAATTTCCTCTCTTCTTTTTTGGTCTGACTGATTAATGTCTCTAGGGTTTACGTCCGTACGCATTCCCTTGTTGAAAATATTGATATGTCCGGCTTCTTTTGGCATTATTTAACCGGCTTTGTTTTAAAAACGATAGTTAAATCATTTATTTCCATTCCAGATATACTTAATGCACTGCTTTCTGGATGAGACCTTAGTCTTAACTGCAATGACTTTATATTCCTTAATGGACTTTTGTTCGCAGTAAAGTATACTGAATCAACGACTGTGTCTCCAGAATTGCTTAAAGTAGGAGTCCATATAGATCCATCAGCTTTATAACAATCCTGCCAATCTTCAGGGTGAGAGCGACCATCTATCCTGTTGTACATTCTCAATTCTCCCTCAGTTGCATAATCGATAGGCATTTTATAAGATAAGTATACCTTATATACATTCTTTCTGAGATTTCTATCTTTAAAATCAATGACTTTAGTGACAAATCCTGGCTCGGCAAAATGATTAGTAGAATACCTTGGAGTGTCAAACCATGTAGCTAATTGTGTATCCTGGACTACGCCATCAGAATCCATCATAGAAACTAACGCATGATTTACTCCATTTTTATCAACAGCTATATTTGAATGGAATGTTTTAGAAAACTGGCTTCCTAGGACGTTTTTAAAATTAACGTCTTCATTTAGCCTAGAAAGGGAATCTTCCTTAAAATTATACAAATAAGACCTATGAACTTGTAATCCTGGGACGCCTCCATTCCTTATTCTTGAATCTAATATAATTAACATCTCATCTGTAGATGGATTGTAAGAAAGAACTGGCCTTACTCCTATTCCAGTATCGGATGCTTCATCGCCCATATCCTGCGGAAAGTCAGAGTCTTTAATTCTCATATGAGTAATATTAGTTATCTTTTCTTTTTCATTGAAAATAAATACTCCATTTGTGTTTACCCAGCATGGTCCATGAGGAGTATCAATTAAACCACTCTTAAAAGCAAGCCCATATCCGTGATGAGTAGACATTAACTTCTCTATTCCAGAAGACGTAGAAACTACATACAATACACTATCCTTAAAAACCATTAATTTATCTCTATGGGCATGTAATGCTGTTATTCTAGACCCATCATTTATTCCTATGTCTATAAAATTCTGATTAGAGAATGTGTCATATCTACCCGAAGGAGATTTTAATATTCTACTTCCATATCTCTTAACAATCTTTTGAGACTCATCTAGTTCAGCAATATCTGCAATATAAGAATGCCTACCAAGGACAGCACTAGATTTATATCTAATGTTAAGATTTGAGCCCTCATTATATCCTGATGACATTTGAAAACTTTTAGCAGTAGGAGTTCTAAAGGTATGTCCGCATTCAGCTAAAGAAAAACTAGTACTTAAAACGCTACCAGTATTATCTACTTGCGCAAAAGGAATCCAATCTCTGCTTTTACTCTCATTCCTAATACCTTCTTCCAAGTCCACATCTACTAATTTAAACCATTCATCTCCCTGGTCAGGTAATTTATAATAGAGGCTAACTCTCTTTACATTGTCTGGAAGTAATGATTCATTGTCATCAGCATTAGTAAGATCATCATGATGATATAAACTGCAAGGAGTAACAAATGGCTTTACATTTAAGTTATACAAAGCTCCCGTACTATGTAATTCTGTTTCATACATAACTACAGGTTCATTCTCAACTTTTGTATAATCAGTAATTGAGCAGCCAAATACTATATGAGCTGTTGTGTCTATATCCATTCCAGAGTTCCCCATGGCTTCTATAGTCTCAAATCCCTCAAAGGTAGCTAATCCCCATCCTCCTGATTCTAGCAATGTAGCTTCATCGAAACCAATGTCAAAGAAAATTCTGCCTTCTGTCATATGAGTACCTTCTATATAACCCGTATCAGAATCATACCCTCCAGTTATAAACTCTGCTAAATTTGACGAAGATCCAACATCAACCCATTCTCCAGGAACTAATGGCTCAGGAACAGGCTCATCTGTTTCTTTCCAAGCTCCTTGTTCTATTGGGAATCTATTGTCTTGCAAAGTAGAGTTACCAACATAAGATGTTCCATTCATATTTATATTAGTAATAGCTACTTGGAAACAGTCGTCTATTTCTCCATTATCAGGACTCCAATAAGTATATCCCATATCCCAACTGTCAATTCTTATTGCGCTATAATTAGTAGGATTATTTAAAGTTCCTACATATGTAAAGTGTTCCCACATAGTTTGATTAGCTCCTGTCAAGTATGTAAACGAATAATCTGGGACACTTCCTGCTCCAACAAATGTTACTAGCAATGTATTTGTCTCACCTCTAGTAAATCCTTCAATTCTAAATACTGCAGGAATATCCTCCACCATATCAGACATAATATTTGCCTGTATATATGCTGAAGAGAGAGCATCAGGACCTTGTGCGACTCCTATAGTTGATAACTGAAACAACCCTTCTTCATCTTCTAACTCTAAAGCGTCGCCATATCCATAATGCTGCCATTCATGAGTAGGTGTTCCATGCGATAATATTTGCCATCCACCTTCTTCAACTTCTTGGTCATCATAGTTGCATGACGGATCTAATATCCATCCAGCACTTTCATAAATATCTTCATCTCCTGGGGTATAGAATTCACATTTAGATATTCCAACAACTTGCCCCGCTCCTCCAGCTGGAATAACATGTGCGCTAGAAGGTCCTCCTGCAGCACTGTCCATATCATCACTTTGGGATATTTCAGTTTGCTGTATTCTTGTCTTCCACCACATAAAATCTGCCATTTGAGATTGAATTGCATGAATACTAAAGCAGCAAATTGTATAAGGTAATTCATCCTCTCCCCAAGGATTAGAATCTTCATCTCCAAAATCTATATATATAGAACCATTTCCTTGATTGAAATCAGTATTATGATATAGATACTCAGAATTGCTTGTAGAACATTGAACTGATGTTAGAGTTGGAGCATATTGTTCTGGATCTATTAAATGATTACCATGGTCAAGAGTTAATGTTAAAATAGGCTGAAGCTCCGAATGTCTTTGGTTGTCATTTAAAAGATGATTAAATCCATGAAAAACAACCTTAAACCCAGTATTCATTCCACCATATCCAGCCCCATTACCACCATCACTATAAAAATTACTAGGCCAAGTTGATAATCCTGGCATATCATCTGGTGTATCATGATTTTGATATGGTCCTGGTACTATTTGGTCTGGTTGATTGCCTATGTGTGAGTTATATCTAACCCATTTCCCCCAAGCATACATTTGAGGTAATATTCTATAATCCATTGCAAATATAGGAGCTTTGTTTGCAGAATCTCCTGGCAAAGGGCCTTCATAATCTGTACCCATTCCTCTTGTGAAATCCATGTACATAAGAGACTCTTTTCTTTGTAAGCTCTTATCATAACCAGAATAAATCGATGCGTGATCGTATCCAAATGTCCTTGTGTTAAAAGCTGATAGTAATGCTATATTTTGTTGTCCGCTTTCTCCAAATTTAGTATAATTATGAGAACTAGCGCTTTCTATCCCACCACCTAAGGATCCAGTGCAAAAATCGTATGTCCTATCTTGGTCTGGAACAAATGGAGATGCGTCATATTCTTCATGCCAATGCCCTGCATGCATATTAGTGCATGGTTGAAATGGGTTTGCAAATTCTCCTTGTAATATATCTGGAAAATCAGCTACAATACCCACTCCACACCCATTAACTTGGTCTGTAGATTCAAGCCTTGTACCCTCGTCTAATGAAGTCCCGCCAGTCCAATAAGAACCACCTTGTGTATCAGCGCCTTTTATATATGATCCGAGCCAATTATACATAATGGTTGATTCGCTCCATTGGGCCTCATCTCTATAAAGATCCGCACTATTTTTTACTATATATTGTGTAAATCCTGGCTGTAACGACTGGTCATGTGGTGTAGATACGTTACCATTTGCAGAAATCCAGTCGTGTATTTCTTGTCCCCATCCATGCCCTGAATTAGACAAATCATATTGACCACCACCACCAATGTTAACTTGGTCTACTCCAGGTAAAGCAAAGAGCGAAGTGCTATGATCCTCTGTAGCCCCATAAAAGTTGTCATTTTTAGTTCTAAATTGATAAATATAATTATCCCAATTTAATCTTTTAACATTATCGCTATCAGTGTCTATCCATTTGCCTTCCATGCCAATACCAGCTCTATATCCATTGTTTAGGTGAAGCATCCATGCTCCCATACCCCCAATAGGCCAGTTCATGAAATTTAGATATCCTTGATGTTGGTCAAAATAGTTATTATATTTACATGAATATCCTACTTGCCTGCCGCTATACTCTTTATTTGATCTCATTAGAAACCATGGAAGAAAACATGTTCCAGCATCTGCAAGGCTAGATCCACCCCAATTATATGATACCCAGTTTTCTGGCCGCTGAAACCCTTGATTTACATGTATATCGGAGGAAGCCATTCCCCATCCTTCGTTCGGCTTGTCAAAATGTTGATTTTTAAATCTAGTGCAAGAGGTTATAGCGTCTTGTGGGGTTCCTCCTGGGAAATTATAATAAGGTATAAGACTAGCATTTGAATCATCATACCAATCTCTATAATCAAATTTAGTAGTATAGCCTATCAATTGTCCTTGATTATTTCTGTTAGCTATAAAATGATAAGTTCCTGTAGGTTGAGGTTGGTCTGGGTCCCAAGGATCGTCAGGGTCTGTATCTATTAATGGTTCAACCCTTGCATTTGGACTATTTAATAAATCGCATATTACACCTCTTCTTTTAAATAGCTTTACTCTATATCTGTAATCTTCTTTATTTCTCTTAAAATTACCATCACAAATTCTAAGTGAATTATCTATATACATAAATTCTGGCTCATTAATATAGCCTTCGTGGTTCTCAGGATCTTCATCCCACGCCCAACTAACATCAGCAACGCCTTGTAATTTTATCGACCAGACTCCATTATGTGAATCATATATCCAATAAGCACCATCCCTAGCTACTACTATATACTCAACTCCACCTTCTACGATAATTGGACTTTCTATATAAGCTCCAGTATCGGGATCTAGCATCTCATAATCATGCACAAAATAAAATAGCCCAGTTCCTGGTGATATATTAATGTTAGCTATAACATCGTTCGATTCATCTATTTGAATAAACGGGGGAGGGCCTATAGAGCCTGTCTGTAAACTGACATTTAAAGCATCAGCTAGCTCTGTATCCCTTATACGCGAAGGATGTAGGGCGTTATTAAGGCCATTGCCAAACTTATTTAGCTTATATACTTCTTTCTTGGCCATCTAACAACATGCCACTACTTTAAAATAGCTTTTTTAAGAACAGCTTCGAATGTTTCCCATATAGCTGTAATCCATTTCTCTTCAGTTTTCTCATTAATTATAGGAATATTAATATTCTCATTTAATTCCTTTATAACCTTTGATTTCATTTCATCGTTAAATAAATATGCTGCAATCATTTCTTTCATTACTTTCTCCTTTATCCAAATACAGTTAAGTTTAGTGTTCCAACATCGCCGGCATACTTATCTCCAACCCCATCATCATGTAGGGTTGTAGCATATATGGCGGAAATTATATTCTGAGAACTAGTGTCAGTCGGCCCTGAGTGAGCTGAATCGTGCATATACGATATAGCTACTGTTGAGTTAGGAGGACATCCTTTGAAAGTATAGTTAGGAGCTGTTGTATAATTAAATTCGCAAGTCCCTCCAGCCGCTCTAGTTGCCTTACCATAACCATTATCATACATAGTTAAGTCATTTTCTCCATAAACTTCTACTGGAATAACATCTGCAGGTAACGCACCTTTTGCTGGTATTGTTCCAACTCCCAATATATTAGTACCGTCAGAAGGATCTTCAAGATTTATAGTACTAGTTCCAACAACCTTATTGGGATGTACTAAGCAAACATCTCCTATATCCGCCTCATTAAAATACTTATTATCCCTAGCTACTACAAATTTAAATCCAGCATATACACCTGTTAATGCATCAAGAGCAGTATTTAATTTATGGAGTAATCCATTTACCCCGCCCCAAGTTAAATTAGTAGTATCTGTAGTAATTGCCACATCACTACCTGTTGCTCCATCTACTATCATTCTAAACTCATAAGTAGTTGCAGCGGCAAGTCCAGTTACAGTATCATCGTATACATAGCTTGTTATTCCCAATGGAGCATAAGCATTAGAGTGAAAATTCATTAATATAGAACCTGGAACTATACCTTGTCCCGATGGAGCTCCTGGTCCTAATTCTGAAGCAAGATATCCATTTGAGTCAGTAGGACCGATTGTATCTCGAACTACCTTAGCTCCTCCTGCGGATGCTTGATTAGCAACAGCAGATCCGTGAGCTGCATTATATATAAGCATTCTATTCGTAGGTAAAACCATAGACTCTCCTCTATGAAGGAGCATTGAAACCATTGGAGTTGTTATAAAACTAGAACCAGCTGCAAGAACTGAATCAATTCCAGATGGTCCTGCTGCATCTTCCCATTGCCTACATTCAAAAGATATCTCCATTGAGCATAATCCTGTATTCTCTATTCCTACAAATCTACAACTAGAACCTGGATTAGTTTCAGAGCCAAAAGTTGAAGCTCTACCTGCCGTCTCATCTGATCCAACAAAATCTATAACTGGAGTTAGATCGGTAGATGGGGGTATTTGAACATCTAATTGATAGCTATTGTTAATTTCAGCTTGATGTCCAGCTTTGAAAGTCTTTACATCACCTCTGACACTACCTTTAATATCAATACCTATACTTGCTCTTCCCCTAGTTTTTGGTAAAGTCGGTTTAACGTACGCCATTTATATTATCCCTTTTTGCTTTTTTTAGCTGATTTGATGACTTTTGACATCATTGACTCTTTAACCTTACTTTTTGCTTCTTCAAAATCTTTAGATTTAGGTATAGGCTTAGGCTTAGGTTTAGGCGCTACTTTTTCTTCAACATCAGGCACCA
>TARA_R110002012_G_scaffold322099_1_pt1 | contig 58874 bp, 56 predicted proteins | sample TARA_R110002012 | Tara Oceans TARA_R110002012 (sample SAMEA4396515) | marine metagenome | biome: Westerlies Biome; feature: [DCM] deep chlorophyll maximum layer (ENVO:01000326); material: water (ENVO:00002006), including particulate matter (ENVO:01000060) such as... | depth 40 m
TTTTTAATCCCGCAAATGTTTTTTTAAATCTTTTTTGAAATAATTTTAGAAACCAAATCAAAACCCTTAAAAACAACACGTTACAAACAACTGCAAAATGAAAAAAACTTGAAATACTTCAAAATTGTTGAAAAGAACTTAATATCAGCCTGAAATTAAATTTCAAAAGCTTCCCTTAAAATAAACAGGGCATTAAATTTAAGCGATTATCACAATATATGCAAACTATTTGTTTTGTTTTTTTTCGGTTGCCCACTTATTAGTCAGCAAAGAGTAGTCGTAATTCAAAGCCGACTTTTGTCGTTCTAACCTAAACTCAGAAAAAGCGCGTTGTAAAATATCTTCTATAAGATAATCTTCATTGACCAAATCCGGGTTAAATTCTTCCTTAATACTTATTTTAAACATTTTTGCCGTGGTATTATACCAAAAGGCACGCCAACCGTTACGAAGCTCTTTAACTAAATCGAAAGCAGTGATACCGGTTTGACGATGTATAAGTTTTATAAGAATTTGACCTTCGGTTCGTGTTAACTTTTTTAGTTCATCAGAAAATTCACCTTCAACGTATTTTTGAATTTCTTTGGTATATTTTCTCTTTTTTGAATTTTTTGTAATTTTTAATAAGCTATCATTGAGTGCCGTTAGCCTTTCGGCAGCAAGTTTAGCATACGGATATACTTTCAGTGTTTTTCTACGAAGAATATAATATCTTAGTTTTTCGTCATAATTAGAAAACCTTAATTGACTAAAAACATAAAACTCATCTAGGTCGATAGCGTTTCTCATGATCGAATCTCCCTCGACAATAATCATATTTTCTGCAATAGAATCTAAGGGGATTTCCTCCTCTTGGGAAAATCCAAAAAAACATATCAAACAAAATAAAGACCCTAGAAATTTAATTCTCATAAGTTTATGTCAAAATATTTCTTCAAAATTAAGATAAAGACCCTAGATTTTTATTAAATAAAAGTGAATATTACTAACTTCGTGTTTAAAATATACGTAAATGAGTACAAAGAAGATTCTGAACAAGAAATCTATAGATTTTTTAGAAAAATACTTAAATAATGCCTCTCCTACAGGATATGAATGGGAAGGCCAAAAAATATGGATGGAGTATCTTAAGCCCTATGTAGATACTTTTATTACCGATACTTACGGGACCGCGGTAGGGGTAATAAACCCTAATGCTAAATACAAAGTAGTTATTGAAGGACATTCTGACGAAATATCATGGTATGTAAATTACATTACCGATGACGGATTAATTTATGTGATACGAAATGGCGGCAGTGACCACCAAATTGCTCCATCAAAGTGGGTAAATATTCATACCAAGAATGGCATCGTCAAAGGAATTTTTGGATGGCCTGCAATACATACACGCGAAAGCTCTAAAGAAGAGGCTCCAAAATTGGATAATATTTTTATAGACATAGGTGCCAAAGACAAAAAAGAAGTAGAAAAAATGGGGGTACATGTAGGCTGTGTCATTACCTACCCTGATACCTTCCAAATTTTAAACGGCAATAAATTTGTTTGTCGCGCTATTGATAATCGCATTGGAGGTTTTATGATTGCCGAGGTTGCTCGTTTATTGAAAGAAAACAAGAAGGAACTCCCTTTTGGTCTTTACATTACTAATTCTGTTCAAGAAGAAATAGGATTACGAGGCGCTGAAATGATCACGCAAACTATCAAACCTAATGTGGCGATAGTCACTGATGTTTGTCATGATACTACAACGCCTATGATTGAAAAGAAAAAGCAAGGACATACTGAAATTGGTGCTGGACCCGTTATTTCCTATGCCCCTGCAGTTCAAAATAAATTAAGGGAACTTATCTTAACCACAGCCGAAGCTAAAAAAATTCCTTTTCAGAGAATGGCTTCATCGCGGTATACAGGAACCGATACCGATGCATTTGCTTACAGCAATGGTGGTGTAGCTTCTGCTTTGATATCATTACCCCTTAGGTATATGCATACAACTGTAGAAACAGTACACCAAGATGATGTTGAAAATGTTATTCAACTCATCTACGAAACTTTATTAACGCTTAAAGAAGGAGATACTTTTAGCTATTTTAACTAAAGACCTTCACCCCTAGCAAACCCTCTCCTCCGCAAAGAAGAGAGGGTTTTATATCATATTATGGATGAGCTCATAGATGTACTAGACAGTAATGGAAAAAAAACTGGGGCAACCGTTTTAAAATCTAAGGCGCATACCTTAGGTATTTTTCACCAAACAATTCATGTTTGGTTTTACACTTCTACAGGACAAATTTTGCTTCAACAAAGAGCTAAAGACAAAATTACTTTTCCGCTCTTATGGGATGCTTCGGTTGCAGGGCATATTGGTGCCGGCGAAGCCATCGATGATGCTGCCCAAAGAGAAGTGAAAGAAGAAATAGGACTTTCTATTTCTACAAATGATTTAGAAAAAATTGGTATTTCGAAGTCGATTCAAAAACATACAGCTGAATTTCTTGATTGTGAATTTCAACATCTCTTTATCTCCCAACTAAAAGTACCCTTAGGGCAATTAAAAAAACAAGAAAGCGAAGTTGCAGACCTAAGACTCACCTCGCTTTTAAAATTTACAGAAGAAACTTGGGGCTTAGCTTACACACAAAAATATGTTCCGCATGGGCCTAACTACTACAAAACCATAGTTAGTGCTATACGCAAGGCTATAGGGAATTTATAAAATCATGTACCCTATCGAAAGAATAGGTTTTCTGTGAGCCATTGACCATGTTTTTCACTACAAAACTATTTTCTGACAATTCCTGCTCCCCGATAAGGATTACATAAGGTACATTCCGCTGATTGGCATATTTCATCTGCTTTTGCATTTTAGCAGCACTTGGATAAACATCGGCCTTTAGTTTGTTTTTACGCAATTGGGTAGCTAATTGTAGGGCCGCTAAAGCTTCTTTTTCTCCAAAATTAACACATAATACTTGTAACGATTGGTCAATTGCCTCAGGAAATAAGCCTAATTCTTCTAACACTAAATAGATACGATCCAAACCAAAGGAGATACCTACACCACTGACATCTTTTAAGCCAAAGATCCCGGTTAAGTCATCATAGCGACCACCACCACCAATAGACCCCATTTGCACCTGAGCAGGAGCAGCCACTTCAAAGATAGCACCGGTATAATAATTAAGACCACGAGCTAAAGTAACATCAATAGATAAGTTTGCCGTTTGTAATCCTAATTTAGCAATAGATGCTATAATAAAACGCAGTTCTTGGACTCCCTTGAAGCCTTCTTCTGAATCTGCTAATAAATTTTCAAGGGCCTCAAGCTGTTCTAAATTAGTCCCTGTTAGCGAAAATAATGGGGCCGCTTTTTCAATAGCAGATAGAGAAATACCTTTTTCAAGCATTTCTTTTTTCACGCCCTCCTCTCCGATTTTATCTAATTTATCGAGGGCTACGGTAAAATCGATTAAATGATCATGAGCCCCGATAACTTCGGCAATACCTGCTAGTATTTTTCGGTTATTTAATTTAATGCTTACACCATGCAACTTTAAATCGGCAAAAACCGAGTCGTATAACTGTACTAACTCGACCTCCTGCAACAACGAGTCAGAACCTACGACATCAGCATCACATTGAAAAAATTCGCGAAATCGACCCTTTTGTGGCCTATCTGCTCGCCATACGGGTTGAATTTGATAGCGTTTAAAAGGGAATTCAATTTCATTTTGATGCATTACAACATAGCGCGCAAAAGGCACGGTTAAGTCGTATCGAAGGGCTTTCTCGGAAATTTTAGAAGTTAAGGCATTCGCATCTTTTTGAGTATAGAGTGATTCCTCTACTTTACTCAAATAATCTCCAGAATTTAAAATTTTAAAAATTAAGCGATCTCCCTCGTCGCCATATTTACCCATCAAGGTTTCTGAATTTTCAAAGGAGGGTGTTTCAATAGGCTGAAAACCAAAAATTTCAAAATTGTTTTTAATACAATCAATTATATAATTTCGTTTTACCACCTCGGAAGGTGAAAAATCTCTTGTTCCTTTGGGTACCGATGGTTTTTGAGCCATTATTTAAAAATTAGTTTCAGGTTGCTATATTTTCAGGTTTAAAATTTGTTGCCTGCATTTTTTAAAGGTTATCCACAAAAAAAATTCGATGCTTTTTTAAGCTGATATTCCATATAAAAATTGCAAACTGATACTTTAGGTTAGTAGTAACACCACTTCAAATTTAATCATTGTTACAATTTTTTATGGCTTCCTTAAATCATTAAGCAATAACTTTTTCGAACCATTGATACAATTCGCCTTTTGTTATTACTGCCCCTTGTTGAATCAGCTTAAATTTATCTAGGTTTTTATCAGCAGTGTACATTTTCGAAGCGGTTAAATATTCTACAAAGTCTGATTGCCAATTTTTTCGGAACCAGGCAAAACCAACATCTGTGGTTAAATCTATTTCAGGATTCATCACTTTCACTGAAATCAATTTCATTTCTTTTTCTGTCAAATGAAATAAGTGCATTTGTTGGGCTGAAATATTCTCAACAAAGTCAACTTTAGCCAAAACACCTTCCCATACGATATCAGAAAAAATATCTAATTCATCTTCTGCTACATTTGGTTTTTCTTTTTTGATACTTTCCCACTCGTCACCTGTGATAGACTGTGTGGCTAAAAAATTAATAAACTCTTGATGCAATTCTTCTAATTGCTGTTTTGTAAGTCTTGAATATTTCATTAAAAAAATTAATTTAAGCCCTTAGCCTTTTGCAAAAGTAAAAAGGCTGTACAAATTGCACAGCCTTTTCATGTATAAAAATTTTTATTTGTTAATTTTCTCCAACAACTTCGAAGGGGAAATCAACAACAACATCTCTGTGCAATCTAATTTGCGCATTGTATGGTCCTGTTCTTTTAACCGCACCACCTTGAATAGAAATAAATTTTTTCTCTATTTCATGTCCTTCTTTTGCAATAGCATCTGCTAAGTCACTGCTAGTTACAGATCCAAACAACTTGTCTCCAGCACCAGTTTTTGCTGCTATTTTAATTTCTAATTGCTTTAAAGCTTCTGCAACTTTAGTTGCTGCGTCAACAATTTTCTTTTCTTTGTGTGCTCTCTGCTTTAAGTTCTCTGCTAAAACCTTTTTAGCAGAAGCTGTAGCCATTGCAGCCAATCCGTTAGGAATCAAAAAGTTTCTTCCGTAACCATTTTTCACAGTTACAACATCATCTTTAAAACCTAAATTTTGTACGTCTTCCTTTAGTATAAGTTCCATCGTTCGTTTCTTTTTATTTTAATAAATCACCAACATATGGCATTAATGCTAAGTGACGCGCTCTTTTTACCGCAACTGCCACTTTTCTCTGAAACTTTAACGAAGTACCAGTTAATCTTCTAGGAAGTAATTTACCTTGTTCGTTAACCAATTTAATTAAAAAGTCTGGATCTTTGTAATCTACATACTTAATACCAGATTTTTTAAAACGACAATATTTCTTTTGAGAATTTGTCTCTATGTTTAATGGAGTAAGATATCTGATCTCTCCATCTTTTTTACCTTTTGCTTGTTGTTCTATCGATGACATAATGCTTAAGCTTTAGTTTTTAACTTTGTTCTTCTTCTTTCGGCCCATGAAATAGCATGTTTATCTAAACTAACAGTTAAATAACGCATGATACGTTCATCTCTTCTGAATTCTAACTCATAAGGAGTTATAGCATCTCCAGGAGCTGTAAATTCAAACAAATGGTAAAAACCACTTTTTTTGTGTTGAATTGGATAGGCTAACTTTTTTAGCCCCCAATTTTCTTTAGATACCATTTTGGCACCTTTGCTAATTAAGAAATCTTCGAATTTCTTAACTGTTTCCTCTATCTGAGTATCAGATAGAACGGGATTTAGAATGAAAACAGTTTCGTAATGATTCATATGAATATATTTTTTAAGTGCGCAAAAGTAGTAATAATTCTGATTTAACACAAGAATTTACTAAAATCTTCGTTATTATGTTTAAGAGTTATTAACATAAAAAAATTAAAGTCACCTTAACCCAAACCTTAATGGCGCTTTTTACTGAATACACAACATATTATGCAATGTTCACATCTTTTGTTGTAGTTCATCGAGTTTTTTCAGTAATTTGCCCATGATTTAACCCCACAAATCAACCATTTATGAAATTAAGAAGTATAATCGTAGACGATTCTTCCATGCAAAGGATGGCGGTAGCAAAATTAGTGAATAATCATCCTAATTTAATGCTTGTCGCTGAATACAGTAATGCAATAGAAGCAAAAAATGGAATTAAAAACAACGAGATTGATTTAATTTTTCTTGATGTTGAAATGCCTATTATTAATGGTTTTGACCTACTGGAATCATTAGAAAACAGACCTCAAGTAATTTTAATTACCGGTAAACCTGATTATGCGTTGAAGGCGTTTGATTATGATGTTACTGATTACCTACACAAACCTATTACAATGTCAAGGTTTGATTCTTCGGTGAAACGCGCTGTTGCTAAATTTGAACAACTGCACAGAACAAACGAAGATGAGGAGCATATTTTCGTAAAGAGCAACTTAAAAAAGAGAAAGGTTGTTTTAAATGATATTAAATGGATAGAAGCTTTAGGAGATTATATCAAATTAGTAACCGATGAAGCCAATATTGTAATTTTATCTACGATGAAGTCTTTCGAAGAGCAACTTCCGGAAGATAAATTTCTTAGAATTCATAAATCCTACATTATCAATTTAGAAAAAGTTGAGAAATTCAACAGTAAAAATGTTGAAGTGAGCGGAAGATCAATTCCTTTAAGCAGAAACAAAAAAACAGAATTGGCTGAAGCTTTAAATAACGTTTAAATATAATCCACATTATAGATAACACGTACGCTTGCGTATGGAGAGATAGCATTAAAAGATTTTTCTAATCTTCTAATGCTTTTTTTTGTTTTTACTAATGACTGACCGTTTGGAATTTTAATCAATACATTTTTTATGTATTGATTTCGAATGCGGGCAACCGATGGAAATTCTGGCCCCAAAACATGCACCCCAAAAGCATTGCGTAATCCTTTTGTAAACCATTCTGCGGCTTCGTTGAGTTTGTTATAGTCTTTATGTTTAAACGTAATTTTTATAATTCTGTTTACCGGTGGATATTTATGCTGTTCCCTCTCATACAATTGTTCTTGATACATGGCCTGATAGTCGCCTGTAGCAACTTGTTTTAAAATTTGATGGTATGCGTTAAAACTTTGAATAATTACTTTCCCCCGTTTTTTGGTGCGCCCAGCCCTACCCGATACCTGTGTTAGCAGTTGAAAACAACGTTCATGAGCTCTAAAATCAGGGAAATTTAGTAAGGTATCAGCACTCATAATACCTACCAGGTTTACGTTCCTAAAATCTAAGCCCTTCGTTAGCATTTGTGTACCTACCAAAATATCTAATTCTTGTTGTTCAAAAGCCGTGATTATTTTTTCATAGCCATATTTACCCCGTGTGGTATCTAAGTCCATTCGGCCTATTTTAGCATTTGGAAATAAGGTTTCTAGTTCTTGTTCTACTTGCTCAGTTCCAAAGCCTTTGGTATCTAAGGTTGAACTTCCACATGCCTCACAAGCCGTTAACAGGGCTATATGATAACTACAATAATGACAGCGAAGTTGTTTTTTATGTTGGTGGTAGGTTAAACTCACATCACAATTGGGGCACTGTGGGGAATGACCGCAGGTGGTGCACTCTAAAATTGGTGCATAACCTCTTCTATTTTGAAATAAAATAACCTGTTCTCCATGTTCCAAAGTTTCGGTGATTTCATCAAACAAACGTTCTGAAAAACGGCCTTTCATTCTTTTTTTTCGCGTTTGTTCCTTTAGGTCTACCAACTCCATCTCTGGCATTAATACATTGCCATAACGCCGTTGTATTGTGGCATAACCATATTTCCCTATTTGCACATTATAAAAACTCTCAATACTCGGCGTAGCAGAGCCCAATAAAATATGAGCTTCATGCAATTTAGCCAATACGATAGCCGCATCTCTAGCGTGATATCTTGGTGCTGGATCGTATTGTTTAAAAGAACTCTCGTGCTCCTCATCAACAATGATAAGTCCCAAATTGGTAAAGGGCATAAATAAAGCAGAACGAGCACCAATAACAATTTGTGCCTTATTTTTATTTTCTAAGATATTGTGCCAAACCTCTACCCGTTCTTGAACGCTATATCTGGAATGATACACCGCTACTTTTTCTCCAAAATAGTCTTGTAAGCGTGCAATAAGTTGTGTCGTTAAGGCTATTTCGGGTAATAAATACAAAACCTGTTTCTGCTGTGCTAAGGTTTCCTCTATCAATTTTACATATACTTCAGTTTTTCCGGAAGAGGTTACTCCGTATAGAAGCGTTGGTAAATTTTTATCAAAACTTTGCTTAATGGCTAAAAAGGCTTCTTCCTGAAATTCATTTAAAGATTTTACAGCACTGTTATCTTCGTCATTTGAGTAGTTTATACGATCTGTTTGAATATAATACTCCTCAAGGATTTCTTTGTCAATTAAGGCTTTAATAATGGCTGTAGAACTGTTACTAGCTGTTTCTAACTCACTTACTTTTACAGGTTTTTTTTGTGTGGCTTGAAGTTGAAATAAGGATAAAATAACCTGACTTTGTTTTGGTGCTCTGGTTAAAGAATTTAATAAGGTTTCGAGGCCTACTTCTGTTTGATATTCCTTACCTAATTTTACATATCGAACCAACTTAGGTTTGTATTGTTCGTATACTTCTTCTTTCAGTACAATGATATTTTTGTCTAAGAGCCTGTTCAGCACTGGCAACACATTTTTTCTATCCAATATGGCACTAATCTCTTGTACCCGAAGTATCGCTTGATGTTGCAAAGCTTCAAAAACTAAGAATTCATCATCTAATAAAGTGGTTTCATCAAAAACTATTTTCGTGTTTTTTAAAATAAGGGTTTCACTTTCTAATAAAAAAGCACTGGGAACGGCTGTTCTAAAAACTTCTCCAATGCTACACATATAGTAGTCCGCAATCCAAAACCAGTGTTTTAGTTGGATTGCTGTCACTATCGGGTTTTCGTCTAAAATTTGATCAATTTCTTTGGCCTCGTAAATCGTTGGTGCTGTTTGATGAACCTCATGAACTAGGGCGCTGTATATTTTTGATTTACCAAAAGGAACAGCCACACGCATCCCTGGTTTTAAAAATGAAGCCTCTGCATCAGAAACACTATAGGTAAATAGTTTTTCTAATGGAATAGGAAGAATTACATTGATAAAATAAGACATGGAGTTCTGTTCTAATCTTCTACTCTAATCCAAGTTTGTGTTCGGTAAATAAAAGCTAAATACCCTCTAACTTTAAGTTCGTTTGGGTTATCAGGATTCAGCCAAATTTTGCATCTAAAAGTCATGGCTTGTTCTGGATCAAACAAATGTTTTCCTTTCCATTCGCCGTCTTCTTGTTTTTCTGCCCCTTTAATGATAACCATTCCAAGAACAGGCTCATCCTTTAAATCCCCATCGCATTTAGTACAAATGGCGTCTTTTTTTCCTTTTTCTAAAATTTCTACCACCTTCCCGAACATTTTTCCCTCTTTTTTATAAATGTCTATCACTCCCTTCGGGTTCCCTGTGCGATCGTCAATGGTTTTCCATTTTCCAAAAACGTTTTGTGAAATGGCATTGGAGAAAAATAATAATGCCATGCTTGTAATAAGTACGCTATGTAGTTTTGTCATATGCTTAATCTAGGTGAAATGTAGCCGCTAATTTTTTATTTTCAATGATATACTTTATACCCTTCTCTAATTTTTTTATTGGTCCTTATTTTGAGTTTTCATATTATTTCTAAGCGAATTTAAAGTCGCATTCAGTTCAAAACCCAAGAGGAGTATATTCGAGTTTAACCAAATAAACACCATTAATATCAACAATCCTCCTAAAGCCCCATAAAGTTCATTATATCGAGCAAATTTTTCAACATAGATACCAAAAAGATACGAGGTTGCTATAAACAAAACAGTGGTCATTAAAGCTCCAGCTGAAAAGAATTTTGCGTTTCTACCTTCAGCGGTACCAAAGTAATATAAGATAGCCGTTGTTAAATAGGATAAGATAATAAAAAATAAAATTTTTGAAATCTGAACGCCTAGAATGTCTCCCTCTGCTACTTTTGTTCCGTAAGCTTTTCCGGAAAGTTCACTCAAGTATTCTAAAATGTAAAATTCAAAATATACAAAAACAACAGCACCGAGTATCAATAAAATAGACAAAATAAGACCAACCATTAATGCATAGGCGTACTGTCTGAAAAAGTTGCGATTGAGATTTACATGGTACGAATTTTCAAAGCCCCCAAAAATAGCATTCACCCCATTCGCCACTAAAAAAATAGAGATAATAAAAGTTGAGGATAGTAATCCTGCGCGCTTCTGATCCTTTATTTGTTGAAATATCTCCGTAAAATAATCACCTGTGGCATTAGGTAAAAATGACTCTAAAAATATCAAAAACTGATCTTCAAAATTTTCATTTCCAATACTCACATACGGTATTAAAAAAGGCAAAAGGCTCAATAAAAAAATGAGCAAGGGAAAAAGGGCCATAAAAAGACTAAATGCAATAGAACTCGCTCGGGTTGATAGGGCGCCCTGAACTATTCCTGAAAGATACATTTCTAACAAGTCATATAAGGATAGTCCTTCAAAAGCAGAAAGCTTTACTTTCTTAAGTAATCTCGCTACCCAGTTGATTATGGGTATTTTTTCAATCTTTTCCTCGATGGCTGCCGACATTTAAACTGCTTTTAAACTTAAATCCATATTATATACAGAATGGGTTAAAGCGCCTGAAGATATAAAATCAACTCCACAATCTGCGTACCTTCGAATGGTTTCCTCAGTGATGCCACCTGAAGACTCTGTCAAGGCTTTTGAACCTATTACATGTACCGCCGTTTTTGTGTCCTCGTAGTTAAAGTTGTCTAATAGAATTCGATATACGCCTTGAGCTTTTAGTATTTGCCGTACCTCATCAAGATTCCGTGCCTCTACAATTATTTTTAAATCTCTATTCGTGGTCTGCAGGTAATTTTTAGTTTTTTCAATGGCTTTTTCGATACCTCCTGCGAAATCAATATGGTTATCTTTTAACATAATCATATCATACAAAGCAAATCTATGGTTTTCACCTCTCCCAATTTTAACAGCCCACTTTTCTAAAGCTCTAATGCCTGGTGTTGTTTTTCGGGTATCTAAAATTTTAGTTTTAGTACCTGTTAGTACATCAACGAAATACTTCGTTTTTGTCGCAATAGCACTCATGCGCTGCATAGCATTTAACACTAAGCGCTCTGCTTTTAAAATACTCCGTGCACTTCCGCTAACATAAAAAACAATATCCCCGTACTTTACTTCTTCACCATCATTTATTAGGGTTTCAACTTTTAAATCTTTATCTACATATAAAAAAACCTGTTTGGCAAAGGCTACGCCAGCGATAATACCGGTATCTTTTACTAATAGTTTGGCCTTACCTGTTGCAGTTTCAGGAATACAGGCTAAAGAACTATGATCGCCATCTCCTACGTCTTCTCGAATTGCATTTGCTATTATTAAATCTATTTCAGTATTAAATTGTGCTGTAGTAATCATGTAATTATTTTTCCTTGTGGCTAATTTACTAAAATATAAATCAGAATTTAAACATTTCTATTGACGGCTTAGCTTAAAACCAGAGACCTTGCCACCAAACTTTAGTATCCCATATCGCAGCCTAAATGTAAAAAACACTGAATACTAAGGTGTTGTAATTTTCAAACCTAAGTATTGCGCTAGTATTCCTGTATTTTTAAAATAGCATTCTCTTTCTAAAGCAACGTTTTTATTTTTTAGTCAATGCTAACAGGTTTATCCTAAACCAACAAGCACATGCTAAAGGGTAGGCCTGTATTAAAAGATATTTAGTACAAAACACGAAGCCTTCTCCATACTTTTAGCATTCGACATGCACTTTTTAGTATTTTTGTGTTATGCATATAAAACTACTAGCCATAGGAAAAACAGATAGTTCTCAACTTTCAGAATTAACCAATGAATACCAAAACAGATTAAAACATTATATAAAGTTCGAATTTGAAGTGCTCCCAGATTTAAAAAACACTAAAAATCTGTCAGAGGCACAACAAAAAGAAAAAGAAGGAGAGGCCCTCTTAAAAAAATTAAGCCCTACTGATATTTTAATCTTGTTTGATGAAAACGCTAAGCAATATACTTCCATCAATTTTGCTGACTTTCTCCAAAAAAAAATGAATGCCGGTACCAAACAACTGGTCTTTGCTATTGGCGGTCCTTACGGTTTTAGTGATGCGGTACATTCAAAAGCCCAAGGAAAAATTAGTTTGTCAAAAATGACATTTTCACACCAAATGATTCGTTTGTTTATTGTTGAGCAGGTATATAGGGCTTTTACAATTTTAAAAAATGAACCATATCACCATCAATAAATTAGAATTAAACTTCTGTTTTACTCTCTTTAATGCTGATGCTAAACTTACTTAAAAAAGCATCTAATTGAGACGTTTCAACCCTATCTTCTTCCAATGATTTCATCATATTTTTTGAGACTATCTCTAAGTCATTAAGTTCATCGATGACACAATCTACCAATGCTTGTTGATTGGTGAGCTTTTTTTCAATTTTCAAAACATGTTGTAAATCTCTTAAATTTTGCATGTGAGAATTAAATGCATGGGACTGATGCCAAGATATGTCTTTTAATTTTTTATTTTGGACGCTAATTTTTCGGATTGCCGGGTTTATAATAAAGAATATTTCAAAAAGTAAAATTAATAATGAAAGTGCAGCAAGTTCGTATTCTATTATTTTTAGAGTGTTAATCTCTTGTTCGGATACTTTTTGAAATTGACTTACTATAGTTTCCATTTTCAATAAAGAGCTTTCTACTTCTGTCTCTAATTTTGACATAGAAATTTGACTATAGTTATTAAAATCCTTTAAGTTTAGGAGCACATAGTTTAAATGTGGTTGTAATTCTTCAAACGTTTTTTGAATTTCAGGATGTTGTAATGCGTTCAATTTTATCTCTGAACTGCCTTCTTGTAAAATTTTATTGGTCCGCTCTAATTTATTTAAAGCAATACGCATTTCAGAATAATCACAGGTTTGATAGATACATTCATAAAAGTTTTTCATGACCAATTGTCCAAGCATTCGCTGTCTTCCGGCCATATTTAATACCGACGCCATATTTTTCTGCTTATCTAAGGAATACTGTACAATGCTTTGAATTAGAATGGTCAGTAAAACAATAGTCAACACCAGTAAATAATATTTACGGAATATTTTGATGGAGTTTAAAAACTTAATTTTCACCTGCTAAAGAAATTTCTTACGAAATAAATACAATTATAATCCTTGTTCAACTAATTGTTGCGAAATGACCCATGAATAGGGTCAAAACAGGTCAAAAGGTTATTTAAAAAAATAAAAATTCTAAAAAACTAAGGATTTAGCTTTCTAGAATTTTGATACTCAACGCATGTACAGTTTAATACAACACCCGAAACTTTATAGTATTCTCGATTTTTTTGAGTTCTTTAATTACATCTTTATTGTATTCTTTATCAACATCAGAAATTACATAACCTACTTCATTATCGGTCGATAAATATTGTCCAGTGATATTCAATTCATACGCGGCTAAAACTTTATTTACTTTTGCCATAATGCCTGGTACGTTTTTATGAATATGTAAAAAACGGTGTGACTTATTTTGCTTAGGTAATCGAATGTTTGGAAAGTTAACGGCATCCACAGTGTTGCCTGAATTCATGTAATCCATTATTTTATTAGGTACAAATTCTGCAATATTGCGTTGCGCCTCTTCTGTACTACCGCCAATATGTGGTGTTAAAATAACATTGTCCAAGCCTTTCAGTTCTGTTTCAAAATCGCCATTACTTGCTGGTTCTTCCGGAAAAACGTCGATAGCTGCACCCGCAATTTTTCCACTTTTTAAAGCTTTGGCTAAAGCTGAAATATCAACCACAAAACCACGCGCTAAATTGATGAAAATTGCACCATTTTTCATTTGGTTAATTTCTCTTTCACCTATAAAGTTTAAGTTTGCTTTATTATCGTCGATATGTAGGGTAACGACATCAGAGATATGGAGTAATTCTTCGAGTGTGTTACATTTTATAGCATTGCCTAAGGCTAACTGATCGTTAACATCATAGTAATACACATGCATCCCTAAAGCTTCCGCTAAAACCGATAATTGCTTCCCGATATTACCGTAACCCACTATTCCTAAATTTTTACCACGAACCTCTCTTGAATTTGCCGCTGTTTTATTCCATTGACCCTTATGTATTTCGGTACTACGAGTAAACACACTGCGCATCAACATAATAATTTCGCCAATAGCTAATTCAACTACCGAGCGTGTGTTGCTATAAGGGGCATTAAAAACGACCACTCCTTTTTTCTTACAACTCTCTAAATCAATTTGAGTAGTTCCAATGCAAAAAGCACCAACTACCATTAATTTATTAGCGGCTTCAAGAACTTTAGCCGTTACCTGTGTTTTAGAGCGAATCCCTAAAACATGTACCCCCTTTATTTTTTTTATAAGTTCTTCTTCAGACAAACTATGGGTAACCGTTTCAACCGTAAAACCGGCTTCAGAAAGGCTAGTAAAAGCATCAGGATGTACATTTTCTAATAACAACATCTTTATCCTATTTTTAGGATAGGAAATTTTTCTATTCAAATCGTTCACAAATAAAAATTCATCAAGGTTAGGTGTAATATAATCCGCATTTTTTGCAGCTTTTTCACGGTGTACATTTTCGGTATACGCAAAAAATTTATCTGCAATACCCGCTTCTCTCATAACATAATCGCTGTAACCATCACCGATCACTTGAACCTCACCGTCAAGATTCATATTTTTGAGACAGTCAATTTTACCGTTATGCATAGCCAAAACATTGGTTTCATCAAAGCCAATAATTTTACCATCCACATCAAATTTAAAGGTATTGGCATATACCCTATTTGATGGTATATTATATTCAGCGACAATAGGATCTATAAATTCTTTAAAACCACATGAAATAACGTAAATATCGGCTGCATACTCTTCAAAAAATTCTTTATTGGCGGCTATTGACTTTGATATTTTTGTTCGCAATTCTGCCACCAAAGGAGTTAAATCACTTTTATTCGCATTTAATAATTTTATACGGCGTTCTAAAGATTCTGTAAAAGAAATATCTCCATCAATACCTAAATTGGTTATTTCTTGAATTTCTTTAATAATCGCGTCTTTATCAGTCCTTTCCTTTAAGGTTAATTCAGCGAGAACATCTAAAGCTTCAACTCTCGTTAACGTACTATCAAAATCGAACACATACTTTCTACCTGCAGCTATCATCTCTTTTTTGAATTAAGTATCAAAAGTAAAAATTAATTTGCTCCAATCGGGTACTTTTGACCTAAAACTGTTGGTGGGTTATCATTTGCTCCAAATTACTACGAAATTGTTTTTATGCGCAGGCAAAAATTATCAAAATCTTAAAAATGAACTTTTTACATCCTAAAATTTAGATACGCTAAGCCTGCTAAAATAGCAATCCCAAAACTCAACAAGGTGCCTATTAAAATATATTCGGTTAATTCTCTACTGTTGCTTTCTTTTAAATCATTAAATCTAAATACAGATTTTGCGGCAATCAAAAATCCGATGACTTCCCAGCGTCCTAAAAGAATAAAAGCAAAAACAAAAAAACGCTCAATAATACCAATGTACATGCCGGCATTGGGCAAGGATTCATGGTCAGTTTCTATATGCTTAGACATGCCAGACAACAATTTACTAATCAGTATGGCGGTGGGATAGCTAATAAAAACGAATGCCGTTACAAAGAGAACGTCAATATTTTGAAATAGTGCTATAGTATGGTTGGCTAAATCACCGTAATAGGCGATGCAGTATACAACCAAAATATGCAAAATTTGATCTATGAAGAAAGGAAGGTTTTTATGCTTGAATTTTGGACCAACATATAGTTTTAGCAGGTCAATGATGTAGTGTGTAATCATTATAATGAGCGCTATTTTCCAATAGTTGAAATCCCATAAAAGAATTAGAGTGACTAAAAAATGAAGAACAACATGTACGTATAGGTATTTTGATTTTACCTTATTTACCTCCTTATCTAACACCCATTTTTTGGGTTGAAGCATAAAATCTACCAGTAAATGTGCTAAAAAAAGTTTTGTAAAGAGTTCCATCATATTAGGGGTTTATGGTATATGAATAATAGGCTAACACTTCTTGCACTAAATCTAAGCGAGCTCTTTTTTGGCGCTGACTTACCGCCGATTGTTGAATCCCCAAAAGAGCAGCTAATTCTTGCTGTTGCATCTGAGGATTTTCTAAAGTTAAGTAAATAATTTCCGCAGAAACTACACTCCAATTGTCCATGAAGTCTAAAGCCAATTTTAGGATTAAATTTAAAGTTTGGTCTTTGTCGGTACTGCTCGTTTTAATGGCCATGGTTAATTTTTGCTCTCTTAATGTTTCAAAAACGCGACCTGAATTTTGGTATGCTGTTCCATTAGACTCGCTTATACGAACACTTTTAAAGCTTTCATTACCCATACCTATCGCAAGACGTACGTCTAAGCCTTTGATGGTTTTTATTTTAGCCTTTATTAATACGCCTAGGGCTAAAGCTTTTTCTGGGCTTGTCTTAATTTGAAATTCATCACCTCGATACACTTCCCATTCTGCTGGAGTTTGTCCAAATTTTGAAAGTTGTTTTTTTAATATAGGCATCCATGCTTTAGCCTCATGACTCTCTGAATTGATAATATCTCCTGTTAGTATGGCGATCATAATTTATAAGCTAAAAGGCTAATATAATAAAATATAAGTTAAAAAGCTAATTTTTTTAAATATAAGCCAAAACACTTCTTTTTACAATTAAAACCATCTACGTACCTTTTTAACATACTGTTCATAGGCTTTGCCAAATTTTGCCGTCAAAGCTTGCTCTTCAGGAAGGATCTGAAACTTATTCATATAGGCCACAAAAAACACCAACAACAAAAAATTGAAAGCATTAGGCAGGTATAGACCCCAAGCTAAAAGAAGGAGCAATAAGCTCAAATACATGGGGTTTCTGCTTATTTTATAAATTCCGCTCACCACTAATTCAGAAGCTTTTTGAGGGGCTCTAGGATCCATACTTGTTTTGGAAGTAAAAAATTGAATCAAGGATACAATCCCCAAGAACATCCCTAAACCGACCAAGACCCACAAAACATAAATTCTCCCTGTAAAATTAAAATCTCCGAAGGGCAAAAAACGGGCTACGAAGTACATTAAAAGTGCCGTTATCAATGTTACGAAAGCTGGTGGTATTTTTAAATGCATCTGTTAAATTTAATATCCTATTTTTGGTTTAAAATTACATTTTAAAAATTAACTAGGCCAAAATGAAACTTGTTTTTGCAACGCATAATCAAAATAAAGTTAAAGAAGTTCAACTACTTTTACCTGAAAGCATCCATATTTTATCCTTACAAGATATAGGTTGTCATGAAGAAATACCAGAAATAGCAGACAGCCTGGAAGGTAATGCGATACTCAAAGCTAATTTTGTTACAGCAGGTTATGGGTATGATTGCTTCGCTGATGACACTGGATTACTTGTCGATGCGCTACATGGCGCACCCGGAGTTGTATCGGCCCGCTATGCCGGCACAGAGAACAATTCTGAGGCCAATATGAATAAGTTGCTTAATGCTTTACGCAACCACAGCCAGCGGAAGGCTCATTTTAAAACCGTCATTGCCTTAAATTTAAATGGTGCCCAACACCTCTTTGAAGGCAAGGCGCATGGCGAAATTACATCCGAAAAAAGAGGAAATCATGGTTTTGGCTATGACCCTATCTTTAAACCTGACGGATTTGAGGAAACCTTTGCAGAGCTCCCAATAGCCCTAAAAAACAACATTAGCCACCGTGCTAAAGCCATGAAAGAACTACTGCATTTTTTAAATGAAATGTCGTGACAAATAAAAAATCAAAAATTAAACATCAAACTCATAAATAAGTAGTACTTTTGCAGCTTTAAATAACGCCGCTGGTATAGCATGTGTTGCGCTGAGTATTAATAGGTTATAAACGTAATCGCTCTATGCAACATACATATTTGCGATTAAGTATAACATATTATGACAAAATTTGAAGCGCTAGGGCTTAAAAAGACCCTACTAGACGCTATTGTGGACATGGGTTTTGAAACTCCGTCTGAAGTACAAGAAATGGCAATCCCCATTTTATTAAAAGGTGACACTGATTTAGTGGCACTTGCACAAACTGGAACTGGAAAAACTGCTGCCTTTGGTTTTCCATTAATTCAAAAAATAGATGCCGAAAGCAGAACTACACAGGGTCTCATCTTATCTCCTACTCGTGAGCTTTGTATGCAAATCACAAACGAAATGCAAGCTTACTCTAAATATGAAAGAGGTATCAATGTTGTTGCCGTTTACGGTGGCGCAAGCATTACAGACCAAGCACGTCAAATAAAAAGAGGTGCTCAAATCGTTGTTGCAACTCCCGGTCGTATGAAAGACATGATGAGTCGCGGCTTAGTTGATATTTCAAAAATAGATGTTTGCATCTTAGATGAAGCTGATGAAATGTTGAACATGGGTTTCTATGAAGACATAAAAGAAATTTTATCCGATACTCCTAAAGACAAAAATACCTGGTTGTTTTCTGCAACTATGCCTAAAGAGGTTGCTACCATTGCAAAAAAATTCATGCGTAGTCCGCAAGAAATAACAGTAGGTACTAAAAATTCTGGTGCTTCAACAGTACAACATGAATACTATGTGGTTGGTGGTCGTGACAGATACCCTGCCTTGAAGAGGTTAGCAGATACAAATCCTGATATCTTCTCTGTTATTTTCTGTAGAACTAAAAGAGATACTCAGAAAGTTGCGGAAAGTTTAATTGAAGACGGCTATAACGCTGGGGCTTTACATGGCGATTTAAGTCAAAACCAAAGAGATTTGGTCATGAACGCCTTTCGCAAAAAGCAAATACAAATGTTGGTAGCTACTGATGTTGCTGCCCGTGGTATTGACGTTGACGATATTACACACGTTATTAATTACCAATTGCCTGATGAAATTGAAACCTACACGCACCGTAGTGGTAGAACAGGTAGAGCTGGTAAATCTGGAACCTCTATGGTCATTATTACCCGTAGTGAGCTTAGAAAGATTAAAGCGATAGAAAATAAAATTGGGCAAAAATTTATTACAAAAAATATTCCTTCTGGAATAGAAATCTGTGAAATTCAATTGTACCATTTAGCGAACAAAATAAAAGATACTGAAGTAAATACTGAAGTTGAAGCTTATTTGCCTGCCATTACTAAAGTATTTGAAGGGATTGATCGCGATGAATTAATCAAAAAAGTAGTTTCGGTAGAATTTACGCGTTTCTTTAATTATTACAACAAAACAAAAGATTTAAATAGCTCGGGATCAGATCGAAGTGACAGAGGTGATAGAGATTCAAATCGCAGCAATTCTAGTGGAGAAATACCTACAAGTGGTGCTGTTCGATACTTTATTAATGTTGGAGAAAAAGATGACTATGACTGGATGTCCTTAAAAGACTTTTTAAGGGATACTTTAGAAGTTGGTCAAGATGATATCTTTAAGGTTGATGTTAAAGAAAGTTTTTCATTCTTTAATACCGATGCTTCTATCACGCCAAAAATTTTAGAAACCTTTAAAGATTTTAAGGTAGAAGGTAGATTTGTAAATGTAGAAATCTCTAGTAACCCTGGTGGCGGTGGTGGCGGAAGCCGCAGTGGCAGTAGAGATCGCAACCGTGGTGGTGGCAGAGATAGAAGCCGTGGTGGAGACAGCGGTGGTTATGGTGGAAAGAAAAGAGAACGTTCTTCGTCTTCAAAAGGAGGTTTTAAAGACGATAGCGGCTCCAAAAGAAGGTCTGGAGGAAATAGGTCTAATTCAAGATCAGAATCTAGAGGAGGTTCAAAAGAATCTAGCGGTGGTAAAAGTAAAAGAAGAAGTGGCTTCTTTTAATGAACCAGTTGTTTAGTTAATTTCATAATAAAAAAATACGCTTCGGCGTATTTTTTTAGTTTTCTTTAGTACTTTAGTCCTTATTTATCCTATGAAATCAAAATTTACACGCTATTTTTTCTTGCTATTTTCGTTGTTATTTACGGTAATAATTTCCGCTCAGGAAATTGAAATAAACGAACAAGACAAAGAAGAAATAATGACCGCGCTTGTTGTAAATGCGCAAGACGGTTCACTAATGGAAAGTGTTCATGTCATCAACCTCAACAAAGTAAAAGGCACCATCACTGACGAAAAAGGTGTTTTTAATATCATAGCTTCTGTAAACGATACGCTGTACTTTAGTTATCTTGGTTTTAAGTCTCAAAAAGTGAGGGTTACGAATGACATGTTTAAATTTAAAGACACGAAAATTACACTGACGGAGCTAGCTTATGCCTTAGAAGAAGTAATTGTCGGCTCTTACAACTTAACGGGGTATCTTGAAATCGATGTTAAAAACCTTCCTGTAAATGATGCGTATCAGTACAGTATTTCTGGTTTAAACACGGGCTACGAAGCAGGGAAAAAAAATCCGAGTGCGGTGAGTAAAGTACTTGGCGCTATTTTAAATCCGGCGGATTTATTGCGTAATCTTTTTGGTAAAAAACCAAACCAAATGAGGAAATTACAACAAGTTAAGGAAGATGATGCGATTAAAGACCTTTTAGCCTCAAAATTTGATAGAGAAACCTTAACGGAATTGCTTCAAATTGAAAAAGTAGATATTGACGACATTTTGAACAACTGTAACTATTCAAAATCTTTTATAAGAACGGCAAACGATCTTCAAATTTTAGATGCTATAAGCGGATGCTATGAAGATTTTAAAGTACTGAATAGAAAAAAATAAAATACACTTCTTAGGCTCACTAAAACTATTGTTAAGGCTGGAACAACCAAATGCTTTTGCCATGTGGCTCATGACTTACATAGCGGTTCGAATAAATTACAAAATCACAGATTCATTTTATAATTTTAGGCAAAATAACAAATGATAAAAAAAACACTTCTAATTCTACCCATAGTCCTTTTTATAATTTCATGTAAACAGACAAAAAAAGAACCCTTACTTGACACCCAGCCTTCAAAACAGTCAATTTTAGAAAAGCCTTTTGTTTGGGAAGCTGCCAATATCTATTTTCTTTTAACTGACCGCTTTAAAAATGGAGATACCACTAATGATATTAATTTTAATAGAACCGAAGAACCTGCAAAACTAAGGGGGTTTATGGGAGGTGATATAAAAGGAATTACCGCTAAAATTAATGAGGGTTATTTTACAGACTTGGGTATAAATGCCATTTGGTTTACGCCTGTCGTTGAACAAATTCATGGAGCTACTGATGAAGGTACCGGAAATACGTACGGGTATCATGGCTATTGGACTAAAGATTGGACTACCTTAGACCCTAATTTTGGCACTAAAGATGATTTGGAAGAAATGGTTAAAACAGCCCATAAATACGGCATTCGTATTTTAATGGATGTAGTACTAAATCATACCGGTCCGGTAACCCCAATAGATCCTGTTTGGCCTTCTGATTGGGTCAGAACTACACCCGCGTGCACCTACAGTGATTATCAAAGCACTACAGCCTGTACTTTAGTCGCTAATTTACCCGATATCAAAACAGAGAGTGATGCAGAAGTTGAGCTTCCAGAGCACTTACTAGCGAAATGGAAAAAAGAAGGTAGATTAACCTCAGAATTAAATGAATTAGAGCAGTTTTTTAAAAATTCAGGCTATGCCAAAACCTCAAGAGCGTATATCATTAAATGGTTAACAGACTATGTGCACGATTTAGGTATTGATGGCTTTAGAGTAGATACCGTAAAACACGCTGATGAAACTGCATGGAGTGAATTATATACTCAAGCTTCGATCGCCTTTCATACCTGGAAAAAAAATAATCCGGATGATGTCTTAGATAGCCAAGATTTTTACATGATGGGCGAGGTATATAATTATGGCATTTCAGGAGGTAGAGCATTTGATTTTGGTGATAAAAAGGTAGATTATTACAACCATGGCTTTAAAAGTTTACTCAACTTTGAACTTAAGTATGATGCAACAAGTGATTATGAAACTATTTTTACAAAATATGATGACTTGCTACACACAGCCTTAAAAGGAAAAAGTGTGGTAAACTACCTAACTTCCCATGATGATGGGAGTCCTTTTGATAAAGAACGTAAAAAGCCTTATTATTCGGCAAATGTACTTTTATTAACCCCAGGAGCTTCTCAAGTGTATTACGGTGATGAAAGTGCTAGAAGCTTAGAGATAGCAGGTACAGAAGGGGATGCTACCTTACGTTCCTTTATGAATTGGACAGAAATTGACAGTCTGCCTGAAACAAGAAAAATACTCGAGCACTGGCAAAAATTAGGTCAATTTAGAGCAAACCACCCGGCTGTTGGGGCTGGAAAACATAAAATGCTTACAGCGTCACCTTATGTATTTCAAAGAACGTATACGAATGCCACTTTAGAAGACAAAGTAGTTGTAGGCTTAAATTTACCAAAAGGAAAAAAAACCCTATCTGTAAAAGATTTTTTTAGTAATGGCACTAAATTATTTGACACCTATTCCAAAACTCCATTAGAAGTAAGGGATGGCGCAGTAATTTTAGATTCGGATTTTGATATTGCTTTACTAGAAATACAATCCTAAACATTTATTAAAAGCTTTCGATTTTGGTTGTAAAAGCCATTACTTTGCAGGCTAATGTACAAGAGTTTTTTTAATGAAATTAAGCCGAAGAATTTTTATAAAAAGACTTTTTTTGAGTGGATTGGGTTTTGCCGGGATTATTTATTTAGATAGCTTTTGGATTGAGAAATATATTATCGATTGGAATGAGCACGATCTCTCTGAAAATAGCAAGGATAAAATTAAAATCATTCAGTTATCCGATTTGCATTTAAAGGAGATAAAATATTTCCACAAAACTATTGCCGAAAGGATAAACAGCGAACTACCTGATTTAATTGTTTTTACAGGAGATACCATTTCACGAAGAAACAGCTTAAATATCTTTGAAGAATTATTAAACCTTATACATCCAAAAATCTTAAAAATCCTTATTTTAGGGAATAAAGAATATGATGCTAGGGTAGCTATAGAAGTACTAAAAAAAGCATTTGCCCCCTATAATGGGTATGTACTTGTCAATGAAAATTTTAGCTACATCAAAAACAAAAGGCGTATTAATATTTTAGGGATTGATGATTATTTACATGGCAGGCCTGACTTTAATGCCGCTGTCTCAACCATAGAAGACACAAGTTTAGAAACCGTAGTGTTAAACCACTGCCCAGCGTACACAGACAGCATCAACGAATTAAATAAAACCACAAAATTAAACCTAAAAATGGTCCTATCAGGACATACCCACGGGGGGCAAGTCACCTTTTTTGGACGGAAAATATACACACCAGACGGTAGTGGTCGCTATTTAAAGGGTTGGTATACATCAGGCAGTACCAAAATGTATGTTTCAAAGGGCATAGGCACAACGGTGCTACCTCTGCGATTTTTTGCTAGAGCAGAAGCTTCAATTTTTTACCTATAAAAAAAGTACAAGAGAAAGGAATTAAACGTTTAAAGGGTAGACAAGCAACGCCACCTAAACAAGTTGTTTAAGGCTAATTTTTTGCGTCACAAGTGCGCTCTATCATTAATTTTAAAGTACCTAAACCCTCTTCAAAATCTGTTCCTACCATTTTATCCATATTTACAAAAAAAGTAAATATGTTCATTGGAAAGTTGGTTTCTCCTTTAAAACTCCAAATAACTTTTGTCTTGGTTTCTGTAATGTTCTCTACACGCAAGCTACAATACGAAATAGATTTGAGTGGTCTGTAAAAACGAAGTTCCATTTCCACCAATTCTCCATCTATGATCCTCATAATCTCTTGCTCGCCTTCTCCTACCTCTTTATTTCCGCTCCAATAATTAATGGCTCCTACTTGTCCGTCAACACCCGTAATTCTTATGTTCATATGAGCGTCTTTTTTAAACCAAGGCGACCATTCATTTTGCTTTTTTAAATAACGTACAAAGTCGAACACCGTATTTTTTGCAGCTAAAATCTCTATAGATCTTGATACCTGATAGCTTTTAGGGGCGAGAAATATCAATACCACCACTAGCAAAATAATACCTGCAATACCATAAAGTGCTAAAATCATAGACTAGGTTTGAAGCCCACTAAAGATACAAAAAAATCACCTTATACTTGGTTTTAGCAGCTCTTCACATGCTATGAATACTCTCAAAACAATTAGTTCTTTAGTACACCTATAGGTCATTATCATTCTAGGCCAGCTAGAGCATTGGCACTTTAAAAGCCGAAGAAAAATCTAAAATGCCTATTTTTACAAGGAACCAAGTTGAACCTTTGGAACATTATTTTTTGCTTGTAGCGCAACAGTAGAAGTGTTTTAATGTAATGCAAATTAAAAATTTAGGGTCATGAAAAAAATTGTTGTTTTAACTGGTGCAGGAATTAGCGCTGAAAGCGGTATCCAAACGTTCAGAGGCACAGATGGTTTATGGGAAGGACATAATGTCATGGAAGTAGCCTCTCCTGAGGGTTTTAAAAAAAACCCTTCATTGGTATTAGACTTTTACAACAAACGCCGCCAACAGCTTTTAATGGTACAACCAAATCAGGCACACCAAGCACTAACAGCACTCGAGCTGCATTTTAATACTACGATCATTACCCAAAATATTGATGATTTACACGAAAGGGCTGGGAGTTCTTCGATCGTACATTTGCATGGGGAACTATTAAAAGTAAGAAGTTCTAGAGGTGCATTTGGTACTGCTGACGAAATTTTAGAATGGAGAAAAGACTTACTATTAGGCGATACGAGTACTAACGGATACCAATTAAGACCACATATTGTTTGGTTTGGCGAACACGTACCGCTTTTTGATAAAGCCATTGAAATAACCGAACAAGCTGATATTTTAATCATTATAGGAACTTCAATGCAAGTTTATCCTGCCGCAAGTTTAGTGAATTTTATTTCGCCAAACACACCAATCTATGTGGTTGACCCAAATCCTAATGTCCGGAAAAACGATTTTAACAACCTAAGCATTATAGAAAAAACCGCCGTTAACGGAGTGCCAGATTTAGTTCGCAAGCTTATTGCAAATTTTTCTAAATAAAGAGCAGCAGATGTCAGAAGCAGTCCTACAAAAAGCATTAAGCCATGTAAACCATTCCCGTGAAAAAAGAATGGAAATGGCCCTTTTAATTGTTGAAAACCCTGATTTAATACAAGCATTACTTAAAATTGCATTTACCACTAATGACCCCATATCTTGTAAGGCGTGTTGGGTTTTAGAATTTACAGCTAAAGAGAATTTAGCATTTATTTATCCGCATTTAGATGAGTTTACCTCAAAAATAAGCACCGTATATTTTGAATCTGCTATTAGGCCTTTAGCTAAAATATGTGAATACTTAACGACGTCCTATTTTAAACAACAGAACACCCCCACTAAAAATAACCTTAGCGATGCTCATCTAGAAAAAATTACTGAGGCTTGTTTTGATTGGTTGATTGGGCCCCATAAAGTGGCAACTCAAGCCTATGCTATGACCTCATTATTACTTCTTGGAAGCAAATTTAAATGGATTTTACCTGAACTGAAAATCATACTAACTCAAAACTATGCAGATGGTAGTGCTGCCTATAAAGCAAGAGCGAGAATGACGCTAGCTAAAATAAAGTAACTTCTGGGCTTTGGGGTTAGTAAATAGGCTACAAATGTCTTCTATTCTGTTTGCTTTAGCCCAATTCTAAGTATTTTAAAAATTTATTAGGTATAAAAAGTAATTATACGAAATAATTAAAACCTTTGTGTTTTTTAACTGTTTAAGGAAACCCTATCTTTACCACTTCAATAAAACCAATCAATTACAATGGCTTTAAATAAATTGAATGCGATTTCACCAATAGATGGTCGCTATAGAAATAAAGTAGATAAATTAGCTGATTTTTTTTCTGAAGAAGCGCTGATAAAGTATCGCGTACATGTGGAAATTGAATATTTTATAGCGCTTTGCGAAATCCCCTTACCCCAGCTATCGGGCTTTGATAACACTAAATTTGAAGCGCTAAGAAAAATTTATTTAGAATTTACTTCTGAAGATGCGATGGCCATCAAAGAGATTGAAAAAACGACCAACCACGATGTGAAAGCGGTTGAATATTTTATAAAAAACAAGTTTGATGCTTTAGACATCCCTGAACATAAAGAATTTATTCATTTTGGGTTAACCTCTCAGGATATAAACAATACCGCCATTCCGCTTTCTTTAAAAGACGCGATGAACGAGGTGTATGTACCTCAATATTTTGAGCTTCTAGAAGAATTAGAAGCCTTAGTTTCTGAGTGGAAAAACATTCCTATGCTGGCAAGAACGCATGGACAACCAGCTTCCCCTACGCGACTAGGAAAAGAAATTCATGTGTATGTAGTGCGCTTAAAAGAGCAATTTAATTTATTGAATGATATCCCAAGTGCCGCAAAATTTGGTGGTGCAACAGGAAATTATAATGCACATAAGGTAGCCTACCCAAGTATCGATTGGCAATCCTTTGGGCAAGAATTTGTACAGGAGAAACTAGGCTTATACCATTCGTTCCCCACTACTCAAATAGAACACTACGACCACATGGCCGCTTTATTTGATACGTTAAAAAGAATAAATACCATTATTTTAGACCTAGATCGTGATTTTTGGACCTATGTGTCTATGGATTACTTTAAGCAAAAAATAAAAGAAGGAGAAGTGGGCTCATCCGCCATGCCCCACAAGGTGAACCCTATAGATTTTGAAAACTCCGAAGGAAACTTAGGTATTGCTAATGCATTATTCGAACACTTGTCAGCAAAATTACCCGTTTCAAGATTACAAAGAGATTTAACGGATAGCACCGTATTGCGTAATATAGGAGTACCCTTTGCACATACCATGATTGCCTTTCAATCTACCTTAATAGGATTGAATAAGTTATTGTTAAATAAAGAAAAGTTCGAGCAAGATTTGGAAAACAACTGGGCAGTAGTAGCCGAAGCTATTCAAACTATTTTAAGACGAGAAGCGTATCCAAATCCCTATGAAGCTTTAAAAGGCTTAACACGTACAAACGAAAAAATTAACCAACTCACTATTGCAAATTTTATTGACACTTTAAAGGTTTCTGAAAGCATCAAAACCGAATTAAAACAAATCACACCAAGTAATTACACAGGCATTTAAGGGTTTAAAATGATACATCATACCCACAAACAAAAGTACTTTTTTATAGGTTCAAAACCTCTTTAGGTCTTTTAAAAAGGGGTATTATGAACCTATCATTTACATTTTTGGGTCTATAAGTACACTACAAAAAATCCTATTTTGAATAGCATCAAAACAGGATTTTTTGTAGGGTTTTTACTTTTTGTTATTCGAAAAATGAACCTAAAGCTTTGAGTTGATCCCCACTAACATCTGCATCTTTCATGGCATCCATTAATTGTACTAAGTGAGCCGGATTCATATTATCCCCTAACACTCGTACCAACATAAACCCTTTATCATCGCTATCGCCGTAGACAATTAATTCGTCAATAGCTTCGGTTTCTCCTGAATAACTCATAGTTCCCTTGCCAAAACTAGTGTTAATCTTCATTAACTCTTCATATTTTCCGTTCTTTAAAATTTCCTTTATATTAGCCTTTTCCGCGATAAAAACATTTGAATTATCTACAGTTTTCTTAAAGGCTATAATATTTAATTTTTTTAAGGAGGCCACTGCTGTTTTCTGTTCCGGAGTTAATGTGGCTTTATCTAAATTCAATAAACTTACCGGCAAATCAAGTGATATAAAGTTTGGGTTTTCAGAGTTGTCTACGTAGTATTCTTCTAAACTTTGGTTTGATGAGCAGCTTACTGCAATTAAAGCTAATGCTAAGGAATATATGATTTTTTTCATGGTCCTAGATTTTTAAAATTTTATAAATTTTTATTTACTTCTCTTTGCTTTGTTCAGTTCTTTGGGCAGGTTCATTTTATTTGTTAGCGAACTAATTTTTTCTAAATCTATATCCCCCGTCATCGTTAGTAAAACCGTTTCTACTTGCCGATTACCTATGCTTGCTTCTTTAACATTTTCAATTCCTGAAATAAACATTAAAAGCTCTTTTACATGCGTGTCTTTTCGACCTTCTCTTACATAAAATTTCACATTGACATCCTCACTTTTTACACGCATTAATTCTTCCAGTTTTGAAGATTTTAAGTAACTGCCAACCGCTTTGGTCATTTTAACGGAAGCCTTATGGTCTTCTGTTATAAAAACTTTTAGGCTTTGCAAGCCACTAGCGATGGCTAAAAAATCTTTTGCATCCTGATCATTATTGTCAATTCCGAGAGAACTGACAAGGTTGATCATGTTTTTATTGACCACTATAGACGATACATTGTCCATGTTTTCAAAAGGATCAAATAAGGATTGTGAAAACCCTAAAATAGGCAAAAGTGTTGCGATTAAAAATAAACTGATTGTTTTCATGACTGATTGTTTTTGATTGTTATTTAGTTCTGATGAATGATGATTCTCTATTTTCCTTTTTTTGATGCTTTACCTAATTCTTTTCCTCCTGGTAAATTCATTTTATCGGTTAGGGTGGCAATTTTCTTTAAATCTATATCTCCTGTTAAGGATAATAACACCGTTTCGATTTTTAAACCGTTCATGTCCACATCTTGCAATTCTTTACGATCTTGTAATCCCGTAACCAACATCAGCAACTCTTTTACATGGTCGGCATCTTTACCTTCCTTCACGTAAAATTTTACGTTCGAATCTCCGTCACGCACTCTCATAAGTTCTTGGTAGGTAGCAGTACTTAGCTTTTTGGCCACCCAACTATCTAAATCTTTTGAAATTGAAGCACTTTCTGTAGTAATGACCTTAAAACTGGTAATAGAATTGACTAAAGAGAAAAAATCTTTAGATTCTGGATCATCACCACTAATACTCATTTTAGCCAACATTTGAAACATTTTTGGCTGCATGGCAACGTAGGTGACATCATTATTTTCTGCGTATTTGTTAAAAATATCTTGACTAAAACCAAGACTAGGTAAAACTAGTAAGGCAATAAATAATAGGGACTTTTTCATGTTTTTTTTATTAAGGTTTATTTATTTTAAAAATTTATTGGTGTTCTTTTCGAATTCTTGTAAATAATTAATTTGTTGTGTGCCTTTATCAAAATTAAAAGCGAGTAATTTTAAAGCTTCTTGTGCCGAGGCAATTTCTTCTTGTGTATATTGGTTTTCTAGAGGCTCATTTTTAGGTTGCATAAAATAAATTCCAAAAAACAAGATCACCGCTGCTGCCACACTTAACCACTTGAAGGGATTTGTTTTTTGCTTTACTAGGATTGGCTTTTTAAAAGACTCATTTTTCGCCTTTTCTAGTTGTGCAAAAATAGGCTGATACTCTTTTAAATGAGGGGCAATCCTATTCGTTGCAAAATAAGCTTTCAGTTTTTTTTCTTCAGCTACCGTTGTGGTAGCTTCAAAATATTTTTCAAGTAACTGTTCTATATTATTTAATTCCATAGCTGTGCTTTTCTAATAATTTTTCTCTGACTGTTTTTCTTGCTCTTGATAAGGCTACGCGTATTGCCGTAGGTTTCATATCTAGCATCACTGCAATTTCATCGTACTCGTATTCTTCTACATCACGCAATTGTAAGACCATTTTTTGCTGTTCGGGTAATTCGGCCATAATTTTCTCGACCCATGTAATGCTATCTTTCGTTTCCAGTTGGTTTTGTAAAGACCCAGAACCGTCTGTATAATTGCTATGTACCAATTTTAAATTCCCTGCTTGTTTAGATTTTAAACGATCTAAACAAAAGTTTTTCGTCATGGTCATTGCAAAAGCTTCCACATTGTTATAGTTTTCTATACTGGCTTTCTTGGACCATAATTTTAATAAAATCTCTTGCGTAGCATCCTCTGCTTCTTCCGTAGAAACTAATAAACGCTTAGCCAAACGATATAATTTATCTTTGAAAGGCATAATAAGGTTTAAAAATGCTACTTGTTTCATTTTTGGTTTAGGTTGTTGATAAAACCATGTTGGTGGTTTATACTAGCAAGACGAGTTACATCGAATATTGTTACAAAAAATTTTTTTTTAAGGCTAATGTATTTAATTTAGGAGGATTAAAACTAATTCAATCCTATTACCGTATGTATTTCAAAGTACAAATACACTATTTTGGCATGTTTTATGTACCGTAATAAAAAAAGAAAATTATGAAAAAGAACTTTATTCTACTAGCTTCAGTAGCAATAGCCCTATGTACAAGTTGTAAAAAGGATGAACAAACGGAACAAGAAGTAGTAGTAGCCGACGTTGAACTTGCTAATGAAGTCAATGAATTTATTTGGAAAGGCATGAATTCTTGGTACCTATGGCAAAATGAAGTACCGGTATTGGCAGACAATAGATTTAGCGACAACAACGAATTCTATACCTACCTCAACGGGTTTTCTGAACCTAGAGACCTTTTTAATACAGTACAATCTAGTAAAGACCGTTTTAGTGGCATCGTTGACGACTATGATGTGTTGTTCAATTCATTTGCTGGTGTTGCAAAAACTACTGGTGTTGAGTACTCCCTGACAAGACCTCCAGAAGGAGGCACAAGTGTAGTTGGCGTAGTTCGCTACATCATCAACGGTTCTGATGCAGCTGCTAAAGGCATTCAGAGAGGTGATATTTTTTATGCCGTTAATGGCACGCCACTTTTTGCAGAAACCAACGCCGATGGCAGAATCACGAATAGTAATCTAAATTTACTTAGTGCCGACACCTATACCCTAAACTTTGCGACAATCTCAAATGGGACTACAACTCCAAACAATGTGGATATTTCATTAACACAGCAAGAATTAACAGAAAATCCTATTCATATTTCCAAGATTATTGAAACCGGTGGTAAAAAAATTGGTTATATCATGTATAATAGTTTCACCAGCAACTTTGATGACGAGTTAAATACAGCGTTTCTAGATTTTAAAAATGCAAATATTGACGAGTTGGTGCTCGATCTAAGGTATAATTTAGGTGGTTCAGTAACCTCATCTACCAGGCTGGCTAGCATGATCACTGGGCAATTTAATGGACAACTTTTTTCGAGAGAAAAGTGGAACGGCAAATGGACTAGACTACTCGGATCTGATAATAATTTTGTTTCTAGAATAGATAACGATTTGATCAACAGCGTGGGTATGACGCGAGTTTTTGTAATAGCAACAGATGATAGTGCATCTGCAAGTGAATTATTGATCAATGGCTTAACACCCTATATCAATGTAGTGCATATTGGAGACATAACAGTAGGGAAAAATGAATTTTCAATTACCCTTCTAGATAATCCAAGCCAACAAGCTGATCTTACAGATGGGAGTAAAGTTAGTTTTCCATATGCCAACTTTTTTGCTACCACCCTACAGAATGCCAATAAAAACCATAAATACGCATTACAACCACTTGTGGGTACGAATGAAAATGCAGCTGGTTTCTCGGAATTTACAACAGGCCTAGTACCTGATTTTTCTCAACCAGAAAGTTTAGGTAATTTAGGGCAGTTGGGAGAAATTGATGAACCGCTTCTTGCGGTAGCCATAGCTCAAATTACAGGTGCAACAGGAAAATCATTTTTAACAGAAGTACCTGAAAATTTAAAAATAAAAACCATAAGTAGCTCTAATAGCTTAAAACCTTATAGAGATGTGATGCTTCAAGATACCGAAATAAAATTTAAATAAATACAAACTTTTAATGCTAAACAGCCCTGATGATAGTAAATGCTTAGGGCTGTTTTCATTGTTTGGTCTAATGCTACCTTTTTAAATGGTAATTTTAATCCTTAGCTGTATTTTAAAATGAAAAAACAACTTTTCTTAGTGCTAGCACTGGTATTTGTACTCGCATCTTGTACAGACAATGATGATGATATCGTAAACACTGATGTTGTCGTTCAAGATTTTATGTGGAAAGCAATGAATGGCTACTATTTTTGGCAACAAGATGTTCCCAATTTGGGAGATAACAAATTTTCTACATCTCAAGAATACCAAGAATTTTTATCTTCTGCTCCAAACCCTGAAGATTTTTTTGATTTGAAACTTCGCTTTAGTGAAGACCGGTTTAGTTTTTATTCCGATGATTACAAAGAGTTAGTCAATAACTTTGCAGGTATTTCTAAAAGTAACGGATTAGAGTTTGGATTAATTAATTCGGCAAGCCGAGGAGTATTTGGCATTGTTCGCTACATTATTCCAAATTCTGACGCGGCCACTAAAAACATACTCCGGGGAGAGGTTTTTAATGGGGTCAACGGTCAAACCCTCACCTTAGAGAATTACGAAGCATTACTTTTTGGCACTAACGACACCTACACGCTTAATATGGCCGATATTACGGCTACAACCATCAGTAGAAATGAAAAAGAGGTAACTTTAACGAAACAAGAGGGACTCACTGAAAATCCCGTTTTTACAACGAATACTGTAGCATTGAGTGGTAAAAATATAGGCTATATTATGTACAATGGCTTTACCAACGAATTTGATGAAGATTTGAATGCTGCCTTTGGTCAATTAAAGGCAGAGAATATAACCGACTTAGTTCTCGATTTGAGGTATAACGGTGGAGGGTCCGTTAATTCTGCCCGTTTATTATCCAGTATGATTTACGGCACTGATGAAACAAAACTTTTATTTCGTCAGCGTTGGAACGACAAATTACAAGCTCAATTTACACCAGCACAATTGGAAGACTATTTTGCTAGCCGAACGGCCAGTGGCACCGCCATAAATACATTGAATTTGTCAAAAGTCTATATTTTAGTAAGTAGAAGTAGTGCGTCTGCAAGTGAACTCGTTATAAACGGATTGCGACCCTATATGGATGTTGTTTTAATAGGTACCACTACAAGGGGTAAAAATGAATTTTCTATAACCTTAGTTGATGACGCCAGCAGACCTAATGGTGCTTATATTTATACCAGTTCTAGAGAACGGAACATTAACCCCTTTAATTCTTGGGCTATTCAGCCTTTGGTGGGTAGAAATGAAAATGCCTCTGGTTTCTTTGACTACACGTCTGGATTTACCCCTGACATTGAATTAGCAGAAGATGCCACGAATTACGGTATCTTAGGAGATGTCAATGAGCCTTTATTTGCAAGAGCTATCCAGGAAATTATAGGAGTTTCTGGCAAAAGAGACTTTAAGGTAAACGTACCAACTATCATCATGACGAGCTCTAAAATGTTTACGCCTCTAAAAGACCACATGTATATAGATAAAGACATCATTCTGAATTTCTAAAAAATTCTTAAGGATAAATAAAAAGGGTCAGCCGTTGAGCTGACCCTTTATTGTTATACCTATAATCAAACTTCTACAAGCTTAAATTAAAGCCTATTCTTATATTTCGACCACGTGTATTAAAACCTATGGTTTCTACAAATTTTTCATTTAAAAGATTATCCACGTTTAAAAACACATTTAATTTTTGTTCTAGCAAGGCGTGACTAAAATAAAAATTCACTATAGAAAAGGCTCCTAAATTAAGTTGGCCTGCAGGAAAAGTGGAAAAATCACTATCTAATCGCTTCCCAACAAAAGCATAGTTTAAAGAGCTAAACGTTGTTTTACTCCAGGTAACATCAAAAGATGTATTAAGCTTGTGTTTTGGAATCCTGATTGCATTATCACCTTTTCGTTCCGTAAACGTGTAATTGGCCGTCCATTGCAAAGCCTCACTCAAATTCCAATCTAACTCCACTTCTAAACCTTGTGCGTCAATAAAACCTGCACTATTTTGATAGCCGCTGGCTCCATCATAAATAATAGGGTTATTTTCATCTCTATTAAAATACAAAGCACTAACTCTCAAGGCTGTATTGGCATATTCTAAACCTCCTTCAATCGTTCTGTTTTCCTCGGGTAGTAAGTCAGAATTTGCTCCAAAAAACCCATATAACTGAGTAAGTGATGGCGTTATATAAGATGTGGCATACGAACTCAATGCTTTAACATAGCCATTACTTAATTTATAGGTGTATGACGGATTTAAATTGTATACCCATTGATTGCCGTATTCGGAGTTATTATTAAGCCTAGCCCCTGCATTAATATTTAATCCAAAGGAAGAAACATAAACAAAATTGACATAAGGATCGGTAATGGTGATTTTTTTATCCTCCGAAAACTCTGATTCGTCATGAATATAATTTAAGCCTACAATGGTGTAAAACTGATTTTGAAAGGTATATTTATTAAAAAGGTCTATCGTATAATTCTTGGCTTGAAAATCATTTGGAAAAGCACTAATATTTTCAGATTTATATTCAGCATACGCCGCATTTACGTTCAGGGAACCTTTATCCGAATAACTATATTTTGAAGCTATCCCAAGACGTTCTTGCTGGCTGTTGTAGAAAAACGGAGCGTCTACACCGTTAAAAGAATCATCATAAGCGGTTTCTAATTGCGTTTGATTGGCATATACTTGAAAATCAAAATTTTCTGTAAACTGGTAGCCTAATTTTAAATCCAAACTGTAGTTCGAATAGGGGTCTTTCTCAGAGGTGTTTGTAATATCTGAAAGTCCATTTGAATACCGATTGGTAATGCCTAAACTATAGCTAAATCCCTTTAAACTACCATTTACACTCGCCAAATTAGTGAATTCAGAAGCGTTATAATTTTGTTGATCAGCCGTTTGTTGTGTTCCTACTGTCGATTGAAAATTACCTGAAATAGCTTTTTTACTAGATTTTTTAGTGGTAATATTAATGACTGCGGTGGCAGCATTAGTACCATATAGTGTACTAGCAGCCCCTTTAATGATTTCAATCGATTCAATATTGGCTACTGGGAGCAGGCGTAAATCATATTCAGAAGCTGAAGAAGACGGATCAGAAACCCGGACGCCATCAATAAGTACTAGAACTTGTTTACCGCGACCTCCACGCGCAAAAATACTCAGAATATTCCCTTCTCTTCCCCTACTTCCATTAATTTCAAAACCACTTTTGGTGGTGATAATTTCAGCAACTGTTCTGCCTTGGTTGCGTTCTAATTCTTCTTTGGTAATTTTAATTACTGTTTTACCTGAGTTTTCTCTCTTTAATGCAAAACGAGAATCACTGACCACCACTTCATCTAGCTTTTGAAGTGGAATAGAATCGTTTTGCTGCTTTTGCGCAGCAATACCAGTACATGCTAAAATAATAGCACATAGACTTAAATTTTTTTTGTTCATTTCGATGGTTTCGAATAAACGGGAGCATAGTATGTATAAAATATCCATACGCAAACTTTTATCCCGAAAGTTTAACATTGTTTGTTTGAATTTGGCAGGTCTCCTGACTTGTTTATTGCCATTCACCTTCCCAAGTTTACACTCAGTGGTTCATGAAGAAATGACAAACGCCTATTAGGAACTGATATGACTATCAGTACCGATTCGGCACAACTTACAGTTGCGGGAACAGCTCTAGATTTTCACTAGATTCCCTTTTAATCTAAATAATTATCGAGACAACTATTTAGAACCTAAATTCAGAACGAAGGTATTATTTAAAATCAGAACTTATAGAAAAAAATTAGTTTTTCTTATTCATTTTTACAGCGACCCAGATAATTCCGACTAAAAAATGAAGTAGCATTACAGCAACTATACTTAAGATGATGAAATTAGAGTCGCTTTGTATCTTTTAAAAATTTTAACAAAATTACTATATGAAAAGCATTAAAAATGTGACCTTTGTCATAGCATACGTTTTATTTGTCTCCCATGAAGCATAGCTTACTATTCTTATTCGTTATTTTCTCTTTTTCCTGTAAATTAGAAAAAAAGGAAGCTGCACTTGTCAACCAAAATACGAGTAAAGAACTGCTATTTGCTACAGGTTTTACTATTGAAAAGCAAGATTCAGGTGTGACCCTAATTACCCTAAAATCGCCCTGGCCTGGTGCTGAAAAAGCATTTACCTATGCTTTGGTTCCCAAAGAAAAAATACATAAGATTAAACTAAACAAAGAGGCTTACGACGCTATTGTAGCGGTTCCTATTGAAAAAATAATCGTAACGTCGACCACTCACATCCCAGCTCTTGAAAGTTTAGGTGTCGCCAATACATTGGTAGGTTTTCCGGATACAAGGTACATTTCTTCAAAAGAAACAAGAGCTTTAGTGGAGACTGGAAAAATTAAAGAATTAGGTGTAAATGGCACCTTAAATACTGAAATGGTTATTGCACTTCAACCCGATTTGGTTATTGGTTATAGTATGAATAGCAAGAACAACAACTACGAAACCCTACAAGCTGCCCAAATTCCGGTGGTATACAATGGCGATTGGATGGAAGAATCGCCTTTAGGAAAAGCGGAATGGATTAAATTCTTCGCTGCTTTTTTTGATAAGGAAAAAGAAGCTGATAGCTACTTTTTAGACGTAGCTACTGCTTACCAAGAAGCAAAAGCATTGGCAAAAACAGCGACAAATAAGCCCAGGGTAATTAGTGGTGCCATCTACAAAGATATCTGGTATTTACCAGGAGGAAAAAGTTGGGCGGCACAATTTATTTCAGATGCCGGTGCCAACTATATCTATAATGATAATGAAGAAAGTGGGAGTCTTTCTTTAAGTTGGGAAAGTGTTTTAGAAAAAGGACAAAACGCTGATTTTTGGGTATCCCCTTCGCAATTTACCAGCTACAATACAATGCTTGAAAATAGTCCGCATTACCAACAATTTGATGCTTTTAAAAAGCGACAAGTTCATTCGTTTGCGGGTACTGTGGGCAGTACTGGTGGGGTTATCTATTATGAATTGGCTCCAAACCGCCCTGATATAGTTTTAAAAGATTTAATTCATATTTTTCATCCTGAATTAGTACCGAATTACACACCTTACTTTTTTAAACCTTTAGAATAAGTGCTAGAAACAAAATCATATCGTCTGTATTTTATGTTGCTTACACTATTAATGATAGTCTTTGTGTTTGTCAATATTAGTTTAGGTTCTGTCACCATTCCATTAAAGAACACCTTCACTATTATTTTTGGTGGCGATACTTCGAATGTATCCTGGACCTATATCATTTGGGATTCAAGGATTCCTAAAGCTTTTACAGCCATTCTAGTCGGTAGTGGATTGTCACTTAGTGGTTTATTAATGCAAACGCTATTTAGAAACCCATTGGCAGGACCTTTTGTTTTAGGCATTAGTTCCGGTGCTAGTTTAGGGGCTGCACTCTTAATCATGGGGGCTAGTATTTTTTCCAGTATTTTTTCTTTTTCACTATTTAATGATGTGAGTTTAGCGATCGCTTCTAGTTTAGGAAGTTTTCTGGTCTTATTAGCCGTACTATCAGTAGCGGCCAAGGTAAAAGATACCATGTCGCTCTTAATTATAGGCTTAATGTTTGGTAGTATCACTGGTGCCGTGGTGAGTGTTCTCTCGTACTTTAGCTCAGCTGAAAAGCTACAACAATATATTTATTGGGGTTTTGGAAGCTTAGGTGGACTCTCTTGGTCTCAATTAGCCTTGTTAAGCCTTATGGTTGGGATAGGTATATTTTTAAGTATTATATCCATAAAACCACTAAATGCCTTTTTATTAGGAGAAAATTATGCACAAAGCTTGGGTGTTGAGCTAAAAAAATCACGTTTTATCATCATTATGGCCACAGGCTTATTAGCCGGAGCGATAACCGCCTTTGCAGGGCCTATTGCGTTTATTGGTTTGGCCGTGCCCCATTTAACCCGACAGCTATTCAACACCACTGATCATAAAATTTTAGTACCCGCTGTATGTATTTATGGTGCTATACTAATGCTGATTTGTGATACTATCGCTCAATTGCCCGCATCAGCAAGTGTATTACCGATTAATGCTATTACGAGTATCATTGGTGCTCCAGTGGTGATTTGGTTGTTAATTCGAAAAAGAAAAATGGTTTTCTAATGCAACACGTCATCCATATAAAATATAGCCACGAGGATTTTAAATTAGAATAGGTATAAAATATACCACGAGTTTAATACCGTTGGCAGAGCGAAACTGAAGTCTAAAAATAGAGGATATGACAAGCTATTAATAAGTGTAAATTTGTGAAATTCGTGTCAAGCCCTAGAAGCAAACGAAGAGATGATTTTCAAATTGAAAACCTGAAACCCGAAACTTGAAACAAGCAACATAGTGAAAGAAAAAGCCTTAGAAATCAAAAACCTCAACATCGGGTATAAAAGCAAAAAACAGGAAACTGTTGTGGCTCATGGTATTTCTTTTGACTTGATACAAGGAGAATTAACGGCCATTGTCGGTGTCAACGGCATCGGAAAATCTACCTTGCTCCGCACTATTGGGGCTGTACAACCAAAACTTTCTGGGGCTATTGTTATAGCCGGCAAAGAGCTTTCGACCTACTCTACGCTGCACCTAGCATCTAAAATTAGCCTGGTACTTACCGAAGCCTTAGCGACAAAAAATTTAAGCGTCATTGAATTAATTGCATTGGGCCGACAACCCTACACCAATTGGCTGGGAACTTTAAGTGCGCAAGACAAGGAAAAAACAAAAGAGGCGATTCAATTGGTAGAGATTGAAGCTTTGCAACATAAACGATGTTACGAGTTAAGTGACGGACAATTACAACGTGTGTTGATCGCCAGGGCCTTGGCACAAGATACGCCTTTGATGCTTCTCGATGAACCTACCACACATTTAGACTTATACCATAAAGTGCAGCTCTTAAAACTACTTAAACATATAGCACACAAAACAAATAAAACCATTCTTTTTACAACCCATGAAATTGAAGTAGCGATTCAGATTTGTGATAAAATGTTGATTATAAATAAAGAGAATAGTGTTTTTGGGCAACCCTGTGAATTGATTAAAAATGCCCATTTTGAAAATTTATTTCCTACAGATATGATTCAATTTGATGCCAGTTCCGGAAGTTTTAAAATAAAATAAGTCGCGCTTTTGTTTATAGTTTTTGATAATTTGCAGCCTACTTTTTAAGGACAATCAAGTATCTTTACTTTTTTGATTTTAGCACTATGAACGAATACCTTATCTATTTTAGTATCATCATCCTTTGTTTGGCTATTGGCTTCTTCATAGGGAATTATATACAAAAATTAAAAACTACTTCCACACAAAGTGCTTTAGTAGAGCGTGAACTGCAACTGCGACAACATATCAATAGTTTAGAAGAACAACTGCTTAAAGCTAAAGAAGATACTAATGAAATTAGAGTTCGATCTGAAGAAGCTAAAACCGCACTTCGCAACGAAAAAGAATTGCTCGGGAATCAGATTACTAGATACCAGGCAGATTTAGAGAATCTTCAGCAAAAAAATACCGAACAAAAACAAGAAGTTGAAAAGTTACAAGAAAAATTTACCAAAGAATTTGAGAATCTTGCGAATAAAATTCTAGATGAAAAAAGCTCTAAATTCACAGAACAGAACAAAGAAAACATCAAGAATATTTTAACGCCTTTACAAGAAAGAATTCTACTTTTTGAAAAGAAGGTTGACGACAGTCAAAAAGAAAGTGTGGGGATGCACTCGGCACTAAAAGAGCAATTGGCCAACCTACAAACCCAAAATTTAAAGATTACCCAAGAAGCAGAAAACTTAACGAAGGCCTTAAAAGGTGATAGTAAAATGCAAGGAAACTGGGGTGAACTAGTCTTAGAACGAGTATTAGAAAAATCTGGATTAGAGAAAGATAGGGAGTATTCTGTACAGCAAAGTTTTACACGTGAAGACGGTTCAAGGGTATTACCCGATGTCATTATCAATTTACCGGATGGTAAAAAAATGATTGTAGATTCTAAAGTTTCATTAACGGATTACGAGCGCTATGTCAATGCCGAAGATGAATTTAAAGAAAAATTTTTAAAAGATCATATCAATTCACTAAGGCGTCATGTAGATCAACTTTCTGCTAAAAAATACGAAGACCTGTATGCCATGGAGAGTCCTGATTTTGTTTTATTATTTGTACCGATTGAACCCGCATTTGCAGTCGCGATTAATAATGACAATTCACTGTACAACAAGGCATTTGAACAAAATATCATTATTGTAACACCTTCTACCCTCTTAGCTACTTTACGAACTATAGATAGTATATGGAACAATGAAAAACAACAACGTAATGCCATTGAAATTGCACGACAAGCTGGTGCACTTTATGATAAATTTGAAGGTTTTGTAAGCGACTTACTAAAAGTTGGTAAAAAAATGGACGAAGCCAAAGGAGAATATAAAGGGGCTATGAATAAACTAACTGAGGGGCGTGGTAACATTGTTTCTAGCATCGAAAAATTGAAAAAAATGGGCGCCAAAGCCAAAAAATCCATTCCTGAAAACCTATTAAATAGAGCGTATGACGATAGCGACGAGGATGTGGAAGAACCCAAAAACAATCTGCGCTAGGCAATAGAAATAGTACAATACACGAACTATGTATTATTTTTTAACTTATAACTCATAATCAAGCTATGAAAAAAATTCTGGGACTTATCATTACGCTACTAATAGTAGGCTTTGCTGCGTATTACGCCTTTATCTATTTTGTACCTTACAGCGAAGGCATACGTTCTGGAGAACTCATTAAAATAAGCTACAAAGGTGTCGCTATTAAAACTTGGGAAGGCGAAATTAGCCAAGGTATTTCAGGCGCTCAAATATTTTCCTTTTCGGTATTAGATAAAGATCAAGAAGTTATTGACCAACTACAGGAGTATCAGGGTCAGTATGTAAAGTTAAATTACGTAGAACGCTATAGAACCTTCTTTTGGTTAGGCGATACAAGGTATTTTGTCACTAAGGTCCAAAAAGAAAAATCACCCCATTTTGGAAATTAACAGGTGGGTTATTATTTAGGCCATAGCCCATTGAAACCGTCAGAGATTAAAGCACTTTATGGCAATTCAAGAAAAAATTAGTAACCAAGGCATAAACACTATTTCATACTATGAACGACTATAAAACATCAAAAGAATCGCGTGTTTCCATCACTGAATTAATGCTGCCCTCACATTCTAATTTTGGAGGTAAAGTACATGGAGGCCATATATTAAATTTAATGGATCAGATCGCTTTTGCCTGCGCTTCTAAACATTCGCGTAGTTATTGTGTAACAGCTTCTGTAAATAAGGTAGATTTTTTAAATCCTATTGAGGTTGGGGAATTGGTGACCTTAAAAGCGGCTGTGAATTATACAGGCAGAACATCTATGGTAGTGGGTGTACGGGTAGAATCTGAAAACATTACAACCGGAAAGAAAAAGCATTGCAATTCATCCTATTTTACCATGGTGGCTAAAGATGTAAATGGCAAAAGCATTCCAATACCTGGACTCATTGTAAATGATATTCAGGGAGCTAGACGCTTTGCCAGAAGTATTCAAAGAAAAACGGAGGCTACCTCCAGGAGTTCAAGATTTGACTCTAGCAATTTTAAAATTGAGGAGCATTTAGAAGGCTTAGCTAACGAAAATATTAAATTAGACCTTTAACGAATGAATGCCGCTGCATCTTCATCTAAAAACCATGTCAACTTTCTAGAGCTTGGTTTCACTAAGCTAGCGGGATACTTTTTAAAGTCTCCTGTTTCTTTAATAATTTCTTGTACTTTTTGGGCTTTACTAGCGCCAGTAACTAAAAAAGCCACTTGATCGGCATTATTGACAATAGACCCTGTAATGCTCACGCGTTGTTGACCGGAGTCTGGATGAAGCGCTACCACGCAGTGGTTCTTAGCCTCCCAAAGTTGAATTTCATGTGGAAAAATGGAAACAGTATGCCCATCATCGCCCATACCTAAGATGACAAGATCAAATTTGGGTATTTTTTGTTCACTTGGCAATTCTTTTTCTAAAACAGCACCATATCGAAGAGCTTCTTTTTGAGGGTCGTTTTCTCCTAGAATTCTATGAATATTTTTTTCTGGTATGGCAATTTTAGAGAGTAAATGTGTTAGCGTCATTTTATAGTTACTGTCATCATCTGTAGGCGGCACGCAACGCTCATCTCCCCAATAAAAATGAACCTTAGTCCAATCTAAATCTGAATAGTTTTCCGCTAAATAATCGAACACTATTTTTGGCGTACTACCTCCTGACAAAGCAACATTCAAGGTTTTATTTGATGCCACCAATTCAGCAAAATAGATTGAAAATTGTACTGCTACTTCTTGTTTTGTTGGGTATATTCTTACTTGCATAGTATCAATTTAACAAATTTCACAAAAACCGTCATCATCTATTAATTGTTCACCAGGGTTTCGCCATCCTAAGCTGCCTTCAATTAAATCATCAGAGTTTTTAGGTCCCCAAACACCAGCAGAATATCCGTAGGTTTTTACCTCTTTTCCATTTTCCCAATAGTTTAAAATGGGGTCTACAAAAGCCCAAGCGGCTTCTACTTCATCAGCTCTAGCGTACAAGGTGGCATCGCCTTGCATGGCATCTAACAACAAACGTTCGTAAGCTTGCATAATGTTCGCATCTGCCAAACTAGAATAATAAAAGTCTAGATTAGCACGCTCCACTTTAAAGCCTTGTCCAGGTACTTTTACGCCGAATTTTACCAAAATACCCTCATCCGGTTGAATTCTTATAATAAGCTTATTATCCTTATTGCTAATACCTTGCTCCTTAAAAATTTGATGGTGTGGGGTTTTAAAATGAATGACTACTTCGGTAACTTTCGTTGGCATCCGTTTCGCTGTTCGCACATAAAAAGGAACGTCTTTCCAGCGCCAATTATCGACAAAAAACTTTACCGCTGCAAAAGTTTCGGTTTTAGAGTTCGGATCTACACCCTCTTCTTCTCTGTAGCCTTTTACTTTTTGCCCATCAATTTCCGAAGCTATATATTGCCCTTTCATGGTATTTTCAAAAAGTGTTTTTTCATCCCTCATAATCCGCAATGATTTTAGGGCTTTTACTTTTTCATTCCGTATTTCTTCTGCCGATGAATTTATAGGGGGCTCCATGACAATTAATGAAACAATCTGTAATAAGTGACTTTGAAACATATCGCGTAAAGCACCCGATTTGTCGTAATAACCACCTCTTTTCTCCACGCCTACCGTTTCTGCATTGGTAATCTCTACATGATGAATTGCATTTCGATTCCATAAAGGCTCAAAAATAGAATTCGCAAAACGCGTTACTAATAAATTCTGAACGGTTTCTTTACCTAAGTAATGATCTATTCTATAAATCTGGCTTTCATGAAAATATTTCTGTAATCCGGTATTTAATTCTTTAGCAGTGCTTAAACTATACCCAAAAGGCTTTTCTACAATAATCCGCTTCCAACCTTCGTCTTCATTCGTTAAACCTGCATCACACAAATTTTTAGCAATTATTTCGTATAAACTAGGCGGTGTAGACAAATAAAATATATAGTTGTCGTTGGTTTCATATTTCCGATTCAAATCTCCAATACGCGCGCTTAAACGACCGTAGTTTGTTTCGTAGTTGTCCCCAATATCTTCGTAAAATATTTTACTTGAAAATGTATCTATAAAATCTGATTCTTCCTTCTCTAATTTATCCGAAAGATACGTGCTTTCTTGTACGACCTTTTTTCGAAACTCGCCGTCGGTTAAAGCGCTTCTGCTCGTCCCTAGAACTGCAAAATTTTCAGGCAAATGCTTTCCTTTGTATAAACTGTAAATGGCTGGTATTAATTTTCGTGCTGTTAAATCTCCCGATGCACCAAAGATAATAAGCATTTGGTTGTTCGTTTTTTGCATATAGGTTCTGTGGTTTATTTAGTAAACTTTTGATCTAATTTTAATTTTTGTGCCAAAAGTTGCATTCAGTTCAGTAATTTTGAACTTATAGCGGTGCTAAATTAAGACTAATTTACAGTTTTTAATAGTTTAGCATAGCACTTAACACAATATTTACACCTTTCGTTAGGTATCAAACAATTATATACATGAAGCATGCAGGTTATGATTTCGGATTAGTAGGGTTAGGCGTCATGGGGCGTAATTTTATATTGAATGTCGCTGATAATGATTTTAGCGCCTTTGGTCATGATTTAGACCAAGAAAAAGTGGATGCCCTAAAAACTGAAGGTGGAGCTTTGGAACGCGTTAATGCCTCCACGGATATGAAAACTTTTGTGGAAGCCTTAGCGACGCCGCGAAAAATTATGCTTTTGGTGCCCGCGGGTAAAATTGTGGATACGGTTATCGAAAGTCTTTTACCGCTCTTAAAGAAAGGCGATATACTCATCGATGGTGGGAATTCTTTTTTTACCGATACTGATCGAAGAGAAACGTATTTGCAAGAAAAAGGGATTCACTTTTTTGGTGCTGGCGTTTCAGGCGGTGCTAAAGGGGCAAGGAAAGGTCCAAGCATTATGCCCGGAGGAAATAAAGAAGCCTATGGTCACGTGCAACCTATTTTTGAAGCGGTAGCGGCGAAATATAAAGGTGAACCATGCGTGGCCTATTTAGGACCAAAATCTGCCGGAAACTATGTAAAAATGGTGCATAATGGCATTGAATATGGTTTGATGCAATTAACATCGGAAATCTACGACCTTTTGAAAAAATCATGTGGACTTTCTAATACAGAACTTCACCAGGTATTTGACAATTGGAATAAAGGCAGGCTACAATCGTTTTTGGTTGAAATATCAGCAGAAATTTTTAATCAAAAAGACGAACAAACAAATGCTGATCTAATTGATAAAATATTAGATAAAGCGAAACAAAAAGGTACTGGTAAATGGACGTCTCAAAATGCTATGGATTTGGGAATTCCGGTACCTACAATTGATGTTGCGGTTAGTATGCGAGAAATTTCAGCCCTAAAAGATGAGCGTGTTTCGGCTGACAAACTATACGAACGCCCAAGGCCTGAGCAACAAGATAAAGACAATATGATTGCGATGGCGGAGGAGGCTTTGTATTTTGCCTTTATTACGACCTATGCCCAAGGTTTGCATCAATTAGCGGATGCTTCAAAAGCATATGATTATGATTTAGATTTGTCGGTAATTGCAAAAATATGGCGTGCGGGTTGTATTATTCGAGCAGGCTTATTGGCCGATATTTCTCAAGCCTATAGCGAGAACAAAAATTTACAAAATTTGGTAGTAGCTCCTAGGTTTATACCTCAAGTGCAAAAAGCAGTACCAGCAGTTCGCGAATTAGTTTCCTATGCCGCTGAAAACGGAATACCCATGGCTGGATTATCGAATTCACTGACCTATTTTGATGCGTATACTTCTAGTAAGTTACCCTTAAATTTAATCCAAGCTCAACGCGATCATTTTGGATCACATACCTACGAACGTAACGATATGGACGGTATTTTTCATACGGAATGGGGTTCGTAACAATGTAATCGGCACAATTTGTTCGTTTTGACCTGCAAGGTTTTCAAAATCTTGTGGGTCTTAGCTATAAAAGCGACAAGGGTTAAATTAAAATTAAAGCGTATTTTAGAGTACTATAAAACCCAAAAAATGCTCATCATACCATTACATGCCAAAGGCGAAACAGATTATTTAACACAAGTATCTAAAAATCTAAAGGCACTCAAAACCTTTCTGAAAAAAGAAACCAACATTTCTAAGGAAGAAAAACAAAAAGTAATCAGTCAAATTAAATCGCTTAAAACAGCTAAAAAAAATGCTCATGGCCATCTTTATTAAAGCGATATGTACATAAAATATTTCAATCTTTTTTTAGGTATTCTTTTTTTCTGGAGTTGCAACAATCCTAAAGTTTCAGATAAAAAATTAGCAACCGAAATCCCATCTGATGTTTTTATCACTATTTTAGGTACGCTACAAGATGGTGGTGCACCACATTTAGGCTGTAAAAAAGATTGTTGTGCGCGTTTATTTGAGCATCCTGATGCGGATAGAAAAGTAGTTTCATTAGGCCTTATAGACCCCAAAAACAACAAGAAATACCTTTTTGAAGCCACTCCAGATATAGCAACCCAATTAAAAACCTTAAAAAATTACCTACCTAAAAACGATAGTGAAACGCCAGATGGTATTTTTCTAAGCCATGCCCATATTGGTCATTATACGGGACTCATGTATTTAGGGAAGGAAGCGGCAAATACGGATAATGTTCCGGTATACGCCATGCCAAAAATGGCACACTTTTTAAATACTAGCGGCCCTTGGAGTCAGTTGGTGCAGAACAATAATATTCAATTAAGTTTGCTGCAAAATGAAATTGCAATGGCCTTATCATCTGAAATAACTGTTATGCCAATTGTAGTTCCGCATCGTGATGAATTTTCTGAAACGGTGGGTTATTATATAAAAGGGCCTAATAAAACGGCGCTTTTTATTCCGGATATTGATAAATGGGAAAAATGGGATAAAAATATTGTAGCAGAAATTAAAAAGGTAGACTATGCTTTTTTAGATGCCACCTTTTATAGTGGAGACGAAATAAATACCAGAGATATTTCTCAAATTCCGCATCCGTTCATGAGTGAAAGTTTTAAAAAGTTTGAAACGCTAAGCAGTGAAGAACAACAAAAAGTAATTTTTATTCATTTTAACCATACCAATCCTGTTATTGATATCAATAGCGAAGCCTCAAAAAAGGTGTTAGCCAAAGGTTTTCGTGTGGCACGAATGTATGATGTTTTTGAGTTGTAATGACTTTTTATGGTGAAGCCCTAAGATAAACGCTGTTCACAATAATTTTAAATAAAATTTGATCGTCATTCTCATTTCAAATTTTACGATAAACCTTCGATAGGCCCTTTAACAGCAATATTAAAAATTTTAACTTCTAAAAAAACACCTAAATTGAACGCCCTAAAAAACCCAAAAAATAAAAACCTTCAATTACTCCTCTCTGCACTTGTAGTGATCAGTGTCAGTTTTGTGTATGGCGGAAACCCAAGGGTGTTTATGCCTTATGTTTTTGGTTTTGACGTTGTTGCTATCGATTTAAAAAATATACTAAGAGCGGTGATGGGCTTGTATTTAGCTGTAGGTGGCTTTTGGGTATATGGTATAATTTATCAAAAGTATTGGAAAACTGCCACACTACTCAATATTTTATTTATGGGCGGACTCGCTTTTGGACGTCTTGTAAGTACTGTTCTCGATGGTGTATCACCACAATTTATGGTCGGACTTGTACTAGAATTTATCTTTATGCTTTGGGGGATCTACAATTTAAAACAGTTTGGAAGTACAAAAATTTCATCGGAAAACTAGCCTTAATTTTCTAAATGTACTATCTTTCAATCTTTAGAAAAAACGATATAAAAAGCTATTTTACCATGAAGCATTTCTCACTATTTTTAGTTCTATTTTTAGGCTTTACCTTCAGCACTTTTTCACAGAAATACAATAAATCGCCCCTAACGATTAAAGAAATCATGCAAGGCGATACTTTTGTAGGACATTTACCTTCAGGTGTAAATTGGTCTCAAGACGGCAGTACAATTTACTTTGACTGGAATCCCACAGGAGCCACTAGCGATTCACTTTATGGGTATTCTCTAAAAACCTCAGCGACAAATAAGATAGCTTACGAAATTGAAAAAGAGCTGCCTTCACGTTCTTTTAATCTGAATAAAAACAAAACAAAAAAAGTATATGCCAATTCTGGCGATATTTTTATCAGTGACTTAAGTAAGCATACTAGGTTTCAAATTACGAACACCAAAGATTACGAGAGTAATCCTTATTTCGTAAAAAATGACACTGAAATTGCTTATACTAAAAGCGGTGATATTTACACCTGGACTATTGCTACTGGAGCAACCACTCAAATCACAAATTTTACGGATAGAAAAGAAAAGATAGATAAGAAAAATGCCAAAGACGAATGGCTACAAAATGATCAGTTAGCACTGTTTGATGTGCTTCGTGAGCGCAAAGAGAAACGTGACGAGCGTGACAAAATAAGAGCAAATCGCGAAGAAAAAACACCTTTAGAAATTTATACTGATGGAAAATCAATCTTCAATCAACAACTGAGTCCGAATGGCGATTACGTGACCTATGTCGCTGCAAAAAGAGCCAAAAATGACGGTACCATTATGCCTGATTATGTTACGGAATCTGGCTATACAGAGAATGAAAATACACGTTCCAAAGTGGGTGATGATCCTACCACCTACGAAATGTTTGTTTATGATATCAAGAATAACAAGGTGTATCCTGTAGTTTTAGACAATTTAGAGGGTTTAGATTATGTTCCTGAATACACCAAAGACTATCCTGATAAAACCTATAAAAACGAGAATAGAATCGGGTACATATCTGGTCCAAATTGGAATGATGCGGGCACAAAAGCAGTTTTAGATATCAATACCAACGATTATAAAGACCGTTGGCTAGTGTTGTTAAATGCAGAAGATGGCACCATTACTAATTTAGACCAACAACATGACGAAGCTTGGGTAGCAGGCCCAGGTATTGGCGGGTATTCCGGAGGTGCTATGGGTTGGTTGCCTGATGACAAAAGCATTTGGTTTCAATCGGAAAAAACAGGCTACTCACATCTATATACCCTAGAGCTAAGCAGCAAAAAAGTAAGCGCACTGACCCAAGGAAATTTCGAAATTTACGATCCGTTTTTATCGAAAGATGAAAAACGTTGGTACTTTACAGCCAACAAAAACCACCCTGGAGACCGACAGTTTTATACCATGAATTTGAACGGCACAGCCATGCAGCAGCTCACCCAGATGACTGGAAATAACGAGGTAAGCCTATCGCCAGATGAAAAATCGATGGCCATCCTCTACTCCTACTCTAATAAACCCACCGAATTGTACCTCGCTAAAAACCCTGTTTTTACTAAAAATTCGGGACCCGCCAAACAAATTACAAACTCAACCACCAGCGCATTTAAAAACTACGAATGGCGTGCACCAGAAATTATCACTTTTAATGCAGATGACAACGCCGAAGTGTATGCGCGTTTATACCAACCCAAGGCCGAGGTTAAAAATAAAGGCGCTGTTATCTTTGTACATGGTGCAGGTTACTTGCAAAATGCACACCAATGGTGGAGTAGTTATTTTAGAGAGTACATGTTTCACAACTTATTGGTAGATAACGGGTATACCGTTTTAGATGTCGATTACCGAGGAAGTGCTGGTTACGGACGCGATTGGCGTACCGGAATTTACCGACATATGGGGGGTAAAGATTTATCGGACCATGTAGATGGTGCGGAATATTTGGTGAGCAACTACGGGATTGACAAAGACAAGGTTGGCATATATGGTGGTTCTTACGGTGGATTTATAACGCTTATGGGCATGTTTAACGAACCTGAAACATTTAAAGCTGGTGCTGCTATTCGCTCTGTAGGTGATTGGGCAGCGTACAATCACGGGTATACCGCACGCATTTTAAATACCCCAGTAACCGATAGTTTAGCATACCGCAGAAGTTCACCTATTTATTTCGCAGACGGACTACAAGGCGACTTACTAATTTTACACGGCATGATTGACGACAATGTGCATTTTCAAGATATGGTGCGCCTATCACAACGCTTAATAGAACTCGAAAAGCCAAATTGGGAAATGGCCGTATACCCATTAGAACGCCATGGTTTTGTGGAACCGAGTAGCTGGACAGATGAGTATAAGCGCATTTACAAGCTTTTTCAAGGGAGTTTAATGGGAATAAAGCCTGAGGAGTAGTGATAAAATAACATTTTAGAGTTTTTCCATAAATTTGACCCTATCGAAAAATCATATAGAAACTTTTAGTTATAATAGTTAGTTTTTTTAGAAACTAAACTTTGTAAAAAAAAATGAAGCAATTAAAAATATTCCAAGCATTTATAGTTTTCATCTGTATTTCAATGACAAATGCACAGGAATATTTTGAAGGTAAAATTGAGTACACGGTTACCTATGAAACGCTTAGTCCAGATATTTACGTTAGTTATCTAGAAAAGGAAATAGGGACATCTTTTACGGCATATATACAAGAAGATCGTTTTGCAATGATTTATCATGCGACGGGTGAACAAGGTTGGATGAAAACTATTATACGTTTAGATGAAAATTATACGTATGTGGAATTTGAAAAATCCGATGTCATCATCAAAACAAAATTTGGCAGCCAAGATTATAATTTTATAGCATTAAAAAGAAATCCCAAAGACCAGAAAGAAATTCTTGGTGAATTATGTGAATCTGTAAGTATAGAATACGACGATCAAAATTCAGATCCGTTCTATAAAAATTTTAAAGGAACCTATTATTTTAACCCTAAATACAAATTAAACACTAAGCTTTATAAAAACTATACTGAAGGATTTTGGAATCTTATTACAGAAGAAACCGGTACTATTAGCCTCAGAAATGAATCTGAATATGGAAATTTATTTAAATCTGTGGAGCAGGCTACATCTATTGAGCAGAAAAGCATTCCCAACGTTATGTTTGAGCCAAACAAGTCAAAAAAGGTGTATGAAAAACACAAACAATAAGATCTAGTACCTTTATTTATAAATTATTCAAAAGAATTACACCTAAAAAAAATCCCCGACACATCGGGGATTTTTTATACTTATTCATGAGAAATCTTATTTACTCAAATACATTTTTCTACGCGCGTATAAGTTGTAAAATTCATCATCCTTTAAACTATCAATAAATAAAATACTTTCGCCGGTACTCTTCATTTCCGGACCTAGGTTTTTATTGACATTGTGGAATTTCTCAAATGAGAACACCGGTTGCTTAATCGCATAGCCTTCTAATTGAGGATTAAAGGTAAAGTCCTTTACTTTTTTCTCCCCTAGCATTACTTTGGTCGCATAATTCACATACGGCTCTTTGTAGGCTTTTGAAATAAACGGTACGGTACGTGAAGCTCTTGGGTTGGCTTCTATGATGTACACAATATCGTCTTTAATCGCAAACTGAACATTTATAAGTCCCACGGTATTCAATGCCAAAGCAATTTTTCTAGTGTGATCTTTTATTTGCTGCATTACAAACTCGCCTAAATTAAAAGGCGGCAAGGTAGCATTAGAATCTCCAGAATGAATTCCACAAGGCTCAATATGCTCCATGATACCGATGATATACACGTCTTCGCCGTCACAAATAGCATCAGCCTCAGCTTCAATGGCTCCATCTAAATAATGATCTAAAAGCAGTTTATTACCAGGTATAGATTTTAATAAATCAATAACATGCTCTTCTAATTCTTTTTTGTTAATCACAATTTTCATCCCTTGCCCTCCTAAAACATAAGAAGGTCTAATTAACAGCGGGAAGTCTAATTTATCCGCAAGCGCCAATGCTTCATCTGCCGTTTCTGCTACACCGAATTCAGGAAACGGAATGTTATTTTCTTCTAGCATTTTAGAGAAGCTACCACGGTCTTCGGCTAAATCCAGGGCTTTAAAGCTGGTACCTATAATTTTTATGCCATACTTATCGAGTTTCTCCGCTAATTTCAATGCGGTTTGACCACCTAACTGCACAATGACACCTTCTGGTTTTTCGTGTAGAATAATATCGTAAATATGTTCCCAGAAAACAGGTTCAAAATATAATTTATCTGCGGTATCAAAATCGGTGGAAACGGTTTCAGGGTTACAGTTAATCATAATGGTTTCATAGCCACATTCTGCGGCTGCTAAAACCCCATGCACACAGCAGTAATCGAACTCTATGCCCTGCCCTATTCGGTTTGGGCCTGAGCCTAACACTACGATTTTCTTTTTATCCGTAACGATACTATCATTAGCCACGTAGCGCTTTCCGTCTGCAGTTTCAATTTCTTCTTCAAAAGTTGAATAGTAATAAGGCGTCATTGCTTTAAACTCCGCGGCACAGGTATCTACTAATTTAAATACTCGATTAATATTAAGTTCGGTACGCTTTTTATGCACTTCACTCTCATAACAATCGAGCATGTGCGCTATCTGTCGATCTGCAAAACCTTTTTGCTTAGCTTCTAATAAAAGATCTCTTGGTAAGGTTTCAATAGTATAGGTTTCTATTTCTTTCTCTAATTTATGTAGTTCTTCGTATTGCTTTAAGAACCACATATCAATCTTAGTGATGTCGTGAATTCTGCTCAACGGAATCCCCAACTGAATTGCATCGTATATAATAAACACACGATCCCAACTCGGAATGGTAAGTTTGCTGATGATTTTATCATAGTCTTTTAAACCTTTACCGTCAGCACCCAGACCGTTTCTTTTAATTTCTAAGGACTGCGTCGCTTTATGTAACGCTTCTTGAAACGAACGCCCAATGCCCATTACTTCACCAACCGATTTCATTTGTAAGCCTAGGGTTCGGTCCGATCCTTCGAACTTATCAAAATTCCAACGCGGTATTTTAACAATCACATAATCTAAAGTCGGTTCAAATAAAGCCGAAGTTGATTTTGTAATTTGATTATCTAATTCGTCTAGGTGGTAGCCAATCGCCAATTTGGTTGCTATTTTCGCAATTGGGTATCCTGTTGCTTTTGAGGCTAATGCCGAAGAACGTGATACTCTTGGGTTAATTTCAATGGCAATAATATCTTCTTTTTCATCCGGACTAACCGCAAACTGAACATTGCAACCCCCTGCAAAATCACCAATACTGCGCATCATGTGAATCGCCATATCACGCATGCGCTGGTAGGTTCTATCGGATAAGGTCATCGCTGGTGCTACGGTAATAGAATCTCCGGTATGGATGCCCATGGGATCCATGTTTTCTATCGCACAAATAATAACGACATTATCATTTTTATCCCTTAACAACTCCAATTCATACTCTTTCCAGCCCATTAAGGCTTTGTCGATCATCACCTCATGAATGGGTGAAATTTCTAAACCACGACTTAATAATTCATCAAAATCTTCGGCTTTATATACGATCGATGCTCCAGCGCCACCCAAGGTGTACGAGGCTCTAATGACCAAAGGAAAACCAAACTCTTGTGCAATTTCTTTTCCTTTTAAAAACGATGTTGCTGTAGCTTGTGGTGCCATGCCAACACCAATTTTAAGCATCAATTCTCTAAATTTCTCACGATCTTCAGTGATATTAATCGCGTCAATATCAACCCCTATTAATTCCACACCAAAATCTTCCCAAATGCCTTTTTCATCTGCCTCAATACATAAGTTTAAGGCGGTTTGGCCACCCATAGTAGGCAAAACAGCATCAATACTAGGATGCTTTTTTAAAATTTCGATGATCGATTTTGTGTTTAAAGGCTTTAAATAAATATGATCTGCCATACTCGGATCGGTCATGATGGTTGCGGGGTTACTATTAATTAAAATAGTTTCGATCCCATCTTCACGTAAAGACCGTAGGGATTGAGAGCCAGCATAATCAAACTCACAAGCTTGACCGATTACAATAGGGCCCGATCCAATAATTAAAACAGATTTGATACTTTCTTTTTTCGGCATGGTACTGATATTTTATAGCGTGTTTTATAAGATATTTAAAAATAGACAAAAAAAAAGGTGTTACTTAAAAAAAAGTAACACCTTATATTTTGAATATCAATTCAATCATTTATTTTTTATGTCTGTTCTCTGAAGAAACAGTTAACTTCTTTCTTCCTTTTGCTCTTCTTCTAGCAATTACTTTTCTTCCATTTACAGACGCCATGCGCTCTCTGAAACCATGTTTGTTTCTTCTTTTACGCTTTGATGGCTGGTATGTTCTTTTTTGTCCGGGCATTTTCTAATACTTTTTAATGTTTTTCAAAACCGCGGTTCTGTCCGCAAAATCTGGGCGCAAATATACAAAGAGTTTTTGCTTTCACAAATCTAATTTAAAAAATATTTAAGTTTGTTTTTATTACTTTTGCCGAATCAAAATTTAAAACCTAAAATTAACTCCATTACAAATTTACAAAGACCATGTTTAACAAGATTTTTAAATTAATACTAGCAGCCTTAATCATTGCCTATGCCGTTTATCAGTTTATTGAGGGCAATATTGGAAATGGTATTTTTTTAATCCTTTTTTCAACAATTTTTATCTTTTTATATTTTAGAAACGAGATTATTTTACTCGCGTTTTTAAGAATGCGTAAGCAAGATTTAGCCGGAACTGAAAAATGGTTGTCAAAAATTAAAAATCCAGAGGCTGCTTTAACCGTAAAACAGCAAGGTTATTTTAATTATTTACACGGAATTATTTATTCACAAACTAATTTAACCACTGCCGAAAAATATTTTAAAAAGGCTTTGAAGCTTGGTTTAACGATGGATTATGATGTGGCCATGGCCAAGTTAAGCCTAGCTGGTATAGCGATGCAGAAGCGCAGAAAAAGAGAAGCTACAATGCTTTTAAACGAGGCTAAAAAGTTAGATAAACAGAATATGCTTGCTGATCAAATTAAGATGATGAAGGAGCAGATGAAGAAAATATAAAGTAATTTCTATCTGCTCAACTTGAAAAAATACAATACGTTGTTTCTCAACAGGATAAAAATAATACTTCCCACTATAAAGGTGCAGGCTAATTGCTACGGTAGTTTTTTTTACTAAGCTATCACTTTAACGAGCTACCTATTGAAACAAAAAAAAGAAGCTTTTAAAGAGCTTCTTTTTTTATGGTTAATTTTTTAATCCTTACTTTGAAAACTTGTAATAGCCCTTATTTGGAATTTCGATGTTGTATTTTTTTCTAGACGCATTATTTAAATGTGGCTCACGCAACCAAGGGTTGTGTCGCTTCAAGATTTTATAATTAATTTCATATTGCTTAGCAAAATCTGCAAAATTGCTGATAGGAGCATCCACTTCTACATTAAAAGTAGGAACCTGAGTGTACATATCTTCTTTACGAATATCGAACCCATACTTTTGAGGATGCGATAAAATTTCTTTAATCGCTAAAATTCGAAACACATAGCGTCCTGTTTCTTGGCCTAATAACAAATCATAATAGGCATTTACATCTTGAGCTGTTAAGTTCTTCTGAATGCCGTAAGATCCTGCATTATAAGAAGCTGCAGCTAAGGTCCAGTTTCCAAATTTCGCTTTTGACTTTTTTAAGTATTCACATGCAGCTTCTGTTGCTTTTTCAACATGGTACCGCTCGTCGATATTTTCATTTATTTCCAAGCCGTATTCTTTACCCGTAGTTTTCATAATCTGCCAAAATCCAGAAGCTCCGGCTGGCGATACCACATTTTCTAAACCACTTTCTGCAACAGCTAAATATTTAAAATCATCAGGAACACCATTTTTTGCCAAAATAGGCTCTATAATGGGAAAGTATTTATTGGCTCTTTTCATTAACAAAAGCGCATTAGACTGCCAATAGGTATTGACCAAAAACTCCCGGTCTACACGTTCCATAATTTCTGGATCATCGAAAGGGACTTTTTCTCCTGCAAAATTTAAATCATCTGGAATATCAATCGCACTTATTTTATAGGTCGGACTAACATTTTTAGTGCTATTTTCCGTGTCAATTTCTCTATTTAAAGGTTCATTTTCACCGGTTACATTTTGTACAGCAAAAATCAAAGTACTGCCTACAAACAGCACACCCAATAGCATCAATATATTTTTTAAAAATTTCATAGTTATCGTGTTTATCGTAGTTCAAAGATATTGAACTGGTTTAAATTATGTTTGTTTATATTCAAAAAGTTTAGACAAGCTGTTTATATAGAACTTTCATTTTCTAAAATTAGTGTAGGAAGGTGCTCATTAAACCATTTATGCCGGTGAATAATCATGGTATGGGTACCATTTTTTACAGAAATACAGTGCTGAATGTTTTCTATAGGGAAAACTGCATCTTTATCTCCTTGAATATGTATTAAATTTGGTAACACCGTCGTTTCTTTCCAGTTAATAATCTGATCTATAGACCAATCTATGTATGCCTTATCTCTTATGGATAAATATTTTTCATACAGTGCTAATCGTTTCGTGACTGTTTCCCCAAAGGCATATTTCGCTAATACTTCTACATTATGCACCAAACTTGTGGGTAACAACTTATGAATTTTTGTATACCTCGAAAATTGCATCCGTTTTGGGAACTCTTTTGATGATTTAACACTCGAAATAATAATCACCTTTCTCGTAGGGATTTGTTTGGCCATTTCTTGTACTAAGATACCACCAAAGGAAACACCTATTAAAACAGGGTCTTTGTGATTCACTAAGGCACACATTTTTAAAGCGTATGTCTCAAGGCTTTCATTTTTTTCTGGTGTAAACCAAGACAATTCATGTACTTCAAAAATTTCGGGGGACAATTTAATATGTTCAAATATTAAAGGAGATGCTGCCATCCCTGGCATTAAATAAACTGGTATTTTCAAATTAATCAGTATAAAGTAAAGAAACACAAAGCTAGGAAGTTAGTGATAATTATAGTATTTTTACCTACTTATTTTTTTAAATATTACGAATTTTTCACTGATGGTAATCGAAGCTCGGAACATCTGAGAACTTTTATGGGTTTCAAAAAATAAATTAAATCAAAACTATATGAATGAAATACAAATTAAGGACAATAGTTTCTTGCGTCAGTATGAAACTAGTGTTGATGGTCATTTAGCAAAGATTGAGTATTCTTCACAAGAACGAAAAATTTTCTTAACGAAATTAGTTATACCTGAAGAAATTACCCAAACGGGTTTTAAAGATGCTTTTTTAGAGGCTGTTCTTGATGATATTCAAGAAAAAAATCTCCGAGTGGTTCCTACGAGTCCTCAGATTGCAGGGTTTTTAAGAAAAAACAGAAAATACAAAGATATGCTGCCTATTGGAATTCGTATTTAAACGGTAGCCTTATCGAACGAAAAATATACGATCAACCTCTCTCTCGAGAGGTTTTTTTATGCTTCGACCTGCGCTTCAATAAAATCAAAACGAACCAATCCGTCTTCATCAATCTTAGTTAACGCTACTCTTTTAAGTTGATTTACCAATTCAGGATCCCAAGCGGCCTTTACTTTTACATAATTTTCGGTAAATCCATGAATATATCCTGCTTTGTTTTCTCCTTCAAATAAAACAGTCTTAGTGCTGCCTAATTGACTTTCGTAAAAAGCCCTTCTCTTTTTAACCGACAAACTACGTAGCATTTTACTGCGTTTGTTTCTTACTTTTTTGGGAACCACATTCAACATATCAGCCGCTACTGTGTTATCGCGTTCAGAATAGGTAAAAACGTGTAAATAAGAAATATCTAATTCGTTTAAAAAATGGTAGGTCTTTAAAAATAACTCGTCTGTTTCGCCTGGAAAACCAACAATAACATCAACACCAATGCAAGCATGTGGCATTACTTCTTTAATTTTAGTAACACGATCCACATACAAATCGCTTAAATAACGCCGACGCATCAACTTTAAAATTTCGTCACTTCCACTCTGCAAGGGAATATGAAAATGGGGCACAAAAGAATTGCTCTTGGCGACAAAGTCGATTGTTTTATTCTTTAAAAGATTAGGTTCTATAGATGAAATTCGCAACCTGTGGATGCCTTCAATTTTATCTAAAGCCTCAACCAAATCGTAAAAAGTATGCTCATGTTTTTTGTTTCCAAACTCACCCTTCCCATAATCACCAATATTAACTCCCGTTAAAACAATTTCCTTGATGTCTTGGGAAGCTATTTCGTAAGCATTCTTGACTACGTTTGCTAAGGTATCACTTCGGGAAATACCGCGGGCTAAAGGAATGGTGCAATACGTACATTTATAATCACATCCGTCTTGTACTTTTAGAAAAGCTCTTGTTCTATCGCCAATAGCATAACTACCTACATAAAAATCAGCTTCTTCTATTTCGCAGGAATGAATAGCACCAAAATTGTTTTTTGAAAGGTCATTGATGTAATCTGTGATCTTAAACTTTTCGGTAGCACCTAGCACCAAATCAACACCATCAACGGCTGCTAATTCTTCTGGTTTTAATTGTGCATAACAGCCAATGGCCGCTACAAAAGCCTCTGGGTTTACTTTTTGAGCTTGTTTGACAATATTTTTAAAGCGCTTATCTGCATTTTCAGTCACCGAACAGGTATTGATCACATACATATCGGCTTTCTCTGAAAAATCTACACGATCAAAACCTTCGTCTTGAAAGCCTCTTGCAATGGTCGATGTTTCTGAAAAATTTAGCTTACAGCCTAAGGTATAAAATGCCACTTTCTTTTTCACTATACTATGATTTGAATTTGTGTACTGTTAATTGATTTAGTGCAAAGATAAGGCTTGGTTTAGAATGGAAATGATTTAGAAAAGAGAAAAAAGATAAGAGCGCAGAGAAAAAACACTTTATTCCAACTAAGCTCTAACAGTTATCTATTATTTTACTTTCGACATTAGACTTTAGATTAAATTAAAAAAAACTATCCTAAGGTCTGTTTAAGTTCAAGAACCCACGATTAGCTTAATTATAATTAACTATATGCTACCAACTACCCTCTACTGAACTTCCCTGATTAGAGTTGACCGTTTTTAATTAATTTTCGTTAT
>TARA_R110002012_G_scaffold255329_2_pt1 | contig 58461 bp, 78 predicted proteins | sample TARA_R110002012 | Tara Oceans TARA_R110002012 (sample SAMEA4396515) | marine metagenome | biome: Westerlies Biome; feature: [DCM] deep chlorophyll maximum layer (ENVO:01000326); material: water (ENVO:00002006), including particulate matter (ENVO:01000060) such as... | depth 40 m
GTTTTCGTCGTCCAGCCCCCTTTAGATTTGCCTACAGCCTGGCTTTGAGTCCCCCTTTTGAGCCTTGACCATGACGATGAACCTTGACGATTGTGGCATCGATCATCGCGTATTCAATGTCCGGTACACCGCTTAAGGCATTGAACATACGATAGAATACATCGCGCTTGACCCATTCGCGAAATCGCTTGAACACCGTGTTCCACTTACCAAAGCATTCTGGTAAATCCCGCCATGGGCTATCCGTGCGCGCAACCCACAAAACCGCTTCCATAAAAAGTCGACAATCACCGCCGGTACGCCCGGGATCAGTCGGCTTGTCCAAGCAATGTGGTTCCATCAACACCCATATTCGATCCGTGATCACAAACCGATCTTCATTCATCAAAACCTCCTCAAAAGGAAGCTTGAATCACATTCGAACCGATTTGTGAATCCCAATACTCAACAAGCCCTACACTGACGGGTGAAGAATCTGTCAGAGCCGCCGCTATTAAAGTAGACAGAATAGGTGGGGCAGTTTCTTGTTCAGGTTACTTGCCCCAAACCGCAATCATCTGCGGAAGATCAGATTATACGTCATTGAAGATCATATCGGTAAACCTGCCTGCCGCATCGACTTGCTCCACAAGTGCCTTGGCAAGGTTTTGCGAGTTTTCGGGCAATTAGCTTTGAACACGGGCGTCATCTTTTTTGGTATATGACAACATTTGTAGTTAGGATGCCGTTTGCTGAAGCGTAAGCTGGGGAATGCTTTTCATTTGACTGTTCCGACAGTCGCTGTGTTAGAGATGAGGCCATTGGCTTCATGGCATTACGCTTCCCAACCCCTCCGATACCAGAACGAACAGGACAAAGCCGCCGATGAAGGCCAAAGGTGAGATGTGGGTATCTTCTCCGCTTCCGTGAGCCTCGGATATCATGTCCTCGATGGCAGCGATCGTGAGAAGGCCTGCCGTGAACGTCAATGCCGCTAGTTTAAGCGCTTCTGATTGGTTCCTGAGCACGAAGTAAGCGAAGACGGTCGCCGAGAGTACAGGAATTGCAAAGGAGGCAGAGATCAACAGGCGTTTGCTGCGGGAAATCCCTTTGTCTTTCATGTTGGCGATCGTCGCGAACCCTTCAGGAACGTCCGCGAGGACTTGTCCTGTCGCAAGAACTATTGCAACCGACGGCGAGACTGCCGACCCTGCTCCGATCAGAAGACCATCACTGAACAGGTCAATGGACACTGCGATATAGATCATCCAGACACTTGTCTGACTGTTGTCTTCCTGCTTGCCTCGTCGCGTGTAGAGAGACTCCACGAACTTCTCGATACCTGTGTAGGCGATACCACCCAATGCAAAAGCAACGGCTATTACCCAGCCTGAAAGGTTATCTAGTGCACGTGGCATGATTTCAACAGCCACTACAGCAATTACAAGGCCAGCGGCCCCATGAAGAGCGTAGTTGAGATGGCGTCCTGTGACTCGAGATACCTCCGCGGCAAGACCACCACTAAAGTTCCCCAAGGCGGGAAATAGCGCTAGACCGAGGACCAGCCAGATACTATCCATCATCCTTCTCCCTTTATTAATTCCTGGGAGCGCCAATTTGAAACCGCAATCTTTCGCTACTCGTTGTTGTTCCGGTCTGACTTGGATGTTAAGGATTGTAACGATAGATAGCGAAACACAACCTTATCCATTTGTCCGGCTCACATCGATTTTCATTGCCAAAGCCAAACTCATACCATCAGCAAATGAGATAAGACAGTTGCTGCCAGATCGCTATCATCTCCGCGAAATCAGACTCTAAATTGGAGTGACTGCCGGAGACATTGATAATGGTTAGGGCGTTGCTATTCTTCTGATCTGGAAACGGTTCTTTCTGGCAAACCGTTCGGGCGTCCATATCACTTCGTCACAGTCACAGTACCTGTCTGATTTTGGGAACGGCTATGTCCCTTGACTCGTGAAAATCGATAACGCCAGCGAAAATTCCATCGGCGTCATAGACGAAAACACCTGCGGTATGATTCATCGTATAGCCGTTTTCTGTTGGAACTCGTTCGTATTTGGCCCGAAAAGCCCTTGCCGCTTTATCGATTTCATCAAGAGGACCGGTATAACCTTTGATGGAGGGATGGAAATTACGAACATATTCGGCCATTGCCTGAACGGTATCTCGTTGGGGATCGACCGTGATGAAAACCGCATGCAACCGCGAGGCATCCTCTCCGAGTTGTTCGAGCCAGCGAGTTATGTCGGATAAGGTCGTCGGGCAAATATCGGGGCAATATGTGAACCCGAAAAACACGAGTGTGGGGCTACCGATCCAATCTTCCGGGCCGACTTTCCTGCCGGAATGGTCTGTCAGTTGAAAATCCATCTCAGAAAAGGGAAGAGGCAAAGCGCTGATGCGTGTTTGACGCTGAGGGGCAGCTGGTCCATCCACCCGCCACCATCCCGTCAGCAAAGTTGCTACGAGCATGCTGACCGCTCCAGCAGCAGTCCAAACCATCTTACGCCTTGAGACAGGCATCGTTTACTCCTCTAATATGGCGTTAAAATGGGTTCTGTTTTCCAGCCTAACTGGAGTTTTTACGTGCAACATCCGTTCTTTTTCCAAGGTCGGGTAAGAGCAAGCACAATGCCCCGATCGTAATGAAAACATCTGCGCTATTGAAAACGGGCCAATGGTATTGACCAACGTAAAGATTAAGAAAGTCTGTCACTGCATCGTCATAGAGACGGTCTATGAGATTCCCTATGGCGCCGCCAATGATCAAAGTGATGCCGATGATCTCGTTCATCCGTTGCGCCCGCCAGAGCCAAATAATCAGGACACCGACGATTCCAATCGCCAGGCCAGATAGAACGATGGGGCCCCAACGACCAAGGTCATCAAGAAGACCGAAACTGACACCTCGGTTGAAGACGAGGACGAGATCGAAGAAGGGCAGGAGAGGAATACGGTGCGGCGGATCCATGATGATCGTCTCTACGGCCCACTTTATCGTCAGATCCACTACCGATAAAAAGGCGGCTCCCGCCAAGGAAAAGACGAATACAGGCAACTGCAACGGATATTTGCGGTTCTTATCCATTGCCTCATCCCTCTTCCAGGATATAGGACTCATCCTGTGCTGTATTTTTCGGAGCTTTGATTTTCAGATCCTGCAACAATCGTTTAGCGGTCCGCCGGAACCGTGCAAGCTCGTCATCTGTCAGTATCTGTCGTGAGGATAGCTCAACGGTCATCGGATTTACCTGCTTACCGTCTTGCATAACCTCGTAGTGCAAGTTAGGACCGCTGACCAGGCCGGTTGCGCCGACATATCCTATGACTTCGCCTTGCCGAACACGGCGCCCCTGCTCAACGTTGTCCTTGTACTTGCTGAGATGAGCGTAAGCTGTGGAGTATCTGTTATCATGCCGGATACTGATATATTTCCCAAAACTTCCTTTGCGTTTCAGCTGGGTAACAATACCATCTCCTGCTGCGAGCACCGGCGTCCCCCGCGGGGCAGCAAAGTCTAGACCTTTGTGCATCCGTGTGTAACCGAGCACAGGATGTTCTCGCTGGCCAAACAGCGATGAAAGTTGTCCACCATCAACCGGGGTCTTTATCAGGTTCGTTTGAACGCTGTTACCTTTAGCATCGAAGAAGCCGGTAAAGCCTTCTCTGGTTTTATATCGGAAGTAGCTCAGTTTACGGTCGGCGAGGGTAACAGAGACGTAACTTAGCTTCCCGGGATGAGCTTGCTCATAATCGCCATCATCAAATCTTTCATAGCCCAGCGCGAAGCGATCACCTTCGCGAATATCGCGTTGAAAATCGACGGCCAGCCCCATAACATCATATAATTGCAACAGAATAGACTGTGGTACTTCTTGTTTGCGTACTGCTTCGTAAAGACTGGTATCCACCACGCCTGAAACAGATATCAATCTGGCGGAATGTTTGATTTGTTGGGTTTGTGCATCAAAACTATTGGAACTGGTGCGCTGGACAACAATCAGACGATCTGTCTCGGGTAGCAGAGTCAAATTTTCGAGGCGGCGTTCTTTCGCTTTTTCGGAGACTATACTGACAATCAAATCCAGTCTTTGCCCCACCTTTAGCGTACGGAGGTCAATCAATCCCTTCAGCCTGTTTATAGCCGCATATGCTTCGCTAGTGGGAATGCCGGCTTCGGTCAGCACGCCCAGCAGCGTATCCCCGGGGGCCAGAACCAGAGGCATGGTCATTTTGGTCGCCTCTTGCCGGATGGATGTCTGTTCTGGACTTGTATCTTCCCGCTGGGCATGATCAGTATCAAGGAACGCTGCGGCGGATGCCGACACATTCTGTTCTTTGATGTCCGGGTTTCGGGAAAAAGGCCACTCCAAAAGCATTATGATTGCCGTGATCCCCATAACTCCAAAACCGGTTAGACCATATACTTGAGTAGGCATCATTCCTCAGGCCCTGAAGCACCCAGACTGTAGATTGGAACCGACACGTTTACCCGGCCTGCCTTCTCGAAAATCAAGGTCATTGGAAACCGTTCACCTTCTACCAACGCTCTTTGCAACCCAATGAGCATTATATGCAACCCTCCAGGAGCCAGTTTAACAGCATCCTTCGCGGGTATTTCCACCGGACCAGCTGGCGACATTGTGGAAACGTTATCATTGGTCTTTATCTCATGAACTTCCGGCATGCTGGAAATTTCGGTTTCAATGCCGGTCAATACGTCGGCTGATGATCCTTCGTTTCTGATCGTGATATAAGCAGCTGATGGGCGAGATGTACCAATAGAAGCGCGGGCCCAAGGTGCTTCAACAACCAGATCTCCACCCCTAACAGACTCAGCAGTCGCCGGAAATGCAAACAGAAGGAATAACAATGACGAAAGAGTGTTGAATAAAACTCGAGACATAGTGAACCTCATAATCTCTGTTGGACGTCTGCTGCAATTTTTTCCGGAGACGTTCCGTAGCTGTAAGTACGGACAAATACACCTTCTGGCGAAATCAAATATACTGCGGAAGTGTGACCCATGGTGTAGCCATCCGGAGCAGTTTCCTGTGGCAGCTTCTCGAAAAAAGCCTTGAAAGATTTAGCCGTCGCCGTGACTTCAGTCTCGGTCCCGGTTAACCCCACGATGGACGGATGAAAAGCAGAGACGTATTCTGCCATTGTTTCTACCCGGTCTCGTTCAGGATCAATTGAAATAAACAACGGTTGGGTCTTTTGGGCGTCCGGGCCAAGCAGGTCCATCAATTGTGCAAGTTCACCAAGTGTCGTCGGACAGATATCCGGGCAGTTGGTAAACCCGAAAAAAACCAGAAGCCATTTGCCACGATAAGTTTGCTCCGTGACGGCATTTCCCTGGTGATCGGTTAGCGAAAATTCCGGACGAAGTGTGTCCGTGTTTTGCGATAACTCACTCACAAAACGTTGATTGCTACCCTGCGATGTGTACAGCCAGAGAAAGGCTGCCGATGCAACGACGACAGCTCCCCAAAGGGTAAGGCGTACAGTTTTCAATTTTTTTCCACCTCTGCCTTGACCAAATCATTCAGTTGTTGAGCACCGAACTCTGTCAGCGGCTTCCCGTTCACGAAGAATGTTGGCGTCTTGTTCACGCCGACTGCGCTGACATCCATCGCATCCATGTTCATCGTTCCCACAATATCGGGCATTTTCGCATCCGATTTTGCTTTTGGGATATCAAGACCTGTGCCATCCAGAACTGTCCACGCGCTATCCGCAGGTCTTCCATGGGGCGCCCATCGAGGTTGAGTTTCCATGAGGCGTTCAAGAACCGGTTCAAATTTACCCTGCAACCGAGCGGCTTCAAGAATACGAACGGCTTCCTCCGATGTTGGGTGAAACGCCGCATATCGAAGTATCAGGCGCACCTTGTCAGGATACGTCGACATGATTTCCTTGACGACGGGATAAAATGCCCGGCACGCTTCGCAGGCAGGGTCAAAAAATTCGACAATGGTAACTGGCGCGTCATCAGGGCCCAGCATAGGAGCGTGCGGTCGCACAAGTGGCGCGCTGTTTGCGTCCGAAGGTAAAGGGGGCGACAGGTTGTCACTGACAGGTTGATAAAACATCGCGCCGACGGCAAAAGCACCAAGAGCGACGACGGCAGTACCTGCTACAAAGGTTCGGCGGTTCATGTCGAGGCCTTTCTGAATGGAATGGTGAGCAAAAGAATAATTGCGGCAAAGGCAGCGACCGAAAGAAACGGTAACGGCAAAGCTCCGAACAAGGTCTGCTCATTTCCGGTACAGGACGGTCCTCCTCGTGAACAGGGTTGCACCGTCTCAGGTATAATTCCCAAAAACAAAAGACTGTGCCACAGAGCTACAAGGCCTCCAATCACTGCTATCGGCAATGCATAACGGCGAACTGCGTTGTCAGACAGGTAGGCAGCAATACCTAGTATAATGGTGAGGGGAAACATTGCGATGCGCTGGTACCAGCACAGAACACACGGTGTCCGTCCCATGATCTCGCCAAGGAATAGCGCGACAAGAGTAGATACAAGCGCGACTAACCAAGCCATATAGAGAGCGTTTTTTTGTGTTTGCACGGTAGGCATCTGATCATTTGTCCTAGTCGGCAGAATCAGTTTCAACGGAATATCGGCTTTCGCGAACTGCCTGCGTAATAATCTGCAACGCTGACCAAAGGAAAATCCTGGTCGTTACGCCAGCGACGACCAAGTCCGGCCATGCGGTGCCTGTAACAAAGACGCCGCTGGCTGCTAACAAAACGGCAACATTTCCAATAGCGTCGCGGAAACCTTCTGACGCACCCTAGAATTTTGGTTCGTTATCATCGCAGCTGGCAGATATGATTGTCTCAAAACTCTTTGATACATTCCCAATTCTCACGAAAGGTACTATCTCTAGTAGCTATAGGTTCAAGGAGAAAATAAGAATGATGAACTTGCTCACAATCGGCCGCGCGGCTGAAGCCGTCGGTTGCAAGGTGCAAACAATTCGGTATTACGAGCAGATTGGCCTTTTGCCATCTCCATCCCGATCCGGAGGCAATCAACGACTGTATGACGAAGAAGCAATCAGACGGCTTAGTTTCATTCGTCATGCGCGAGAGCTTGGCTTCCCATTGCAAACCATTCGGGATTTGATAAGCCTTGCTGACAATCCCGAATACTCGTGCGAGGCAGCGGATGCGATAGCAAAAAAACAGTTGGAGGATGTTGATCGGCGTCTAAAACGACTTCAGGCGCTTCGACGCGAGCTTGAGCGTATGGTGGAGCAATGCAAAGGAGGGCGGATTGCAAATTGCCGAGTGATAGAGACGCTTGGCGATCATACTCTGTGCGAAGCCAAGAATCATGACATACCTAAAGTTTGACCATGACAATTCCTTGCAAAATCACTCTTTGCGATGTCGCTATTGATTGATACAGGCTGTAAGAAGTTCTGCAGCTATTCCCTTATTGATTGGTGTGATATGACATTCGTTTTCATTAGCGAGGTTAGGTGTCAGTAATAGGAGCGTTTTCCGGTCTAATTGTCAGTGGCACATAATGTGATTTCACGGCGATGATTTCGATCTGGCGGCTATTAATCTGATCTCGTTCGCAGATAAAGTGGCTTTGGCACACGTGATAAAATCACTTTATCTGAACCAGAAATGCGCGATGAGTGCGAGTTTGGCCGCCGATAAGTGCAATCCTCTACACATATGGAGTTTTGTTCGAGTATGCCGGTAGGGGACTTTCTAGAAGAGGTCATCCTGTGTCATTTCCGACAGAAAAACATCTTTCAATGCGTTTTGACACTGCAAGTATCCAGTAGCGGAGCACTGAGCTGCTCGGATCGGTGTATCGCCAAGGTCGGCATGCTCTTCCTTCAACCATTGATCCGCCTTTTGATCGCCGAGCCATCGATGGGCCAGCCTGATAAGGCGTTCTAATCTTGCCTGCGGGGACCCCACACTTCCGTTTCCGTCCTGCCACTCAGGATCCTGATCCACCCGTGTCGGTGGAGTTGGCAGTGTTGGCTTAGGACCATAGGGCTGATGAATGTCACGCTTTCTGTTTCTGGAATTGTCGGCCGCGACTTGCATCGGGACGATTTCATCGATGCGCTCGAACCATTCGTGCAGAAGATCAGCAACCATACGGATTGTATTTTCCGAATAATCGTCGGTCTTTTGATAGGGAAGGGCGATCAGCTGATAATCCAGCACGCCGATCCGCGAACCTGGAAGGAGCCACAGCGCACTGCGCAGTTCTGTGTTGTGAAGGCTTTCATTTTCGGAAATCAGGACATCGTCTGGCCGGTCGGCTTTTGATGCGGTTTCGATCATCAAGGCGACCTTATCACCATTTTCCCGATGGATTGCCAGAATGTCGATCGCGACTTTCTCGATCCAGCAATCTGTTTCGATCTTCCAACCCAACTTGTCGAGGATCGCACAGGCCTCATTCACGAGATCTTCATGCAGAGCGCCGGTTGCCTTCCATTCGCATGTTCGTGCGGCGTAAGGAGCGTGAGAAAAGAACCTGGTTCCGGTAATTGGATGCTCGCGAGGTACAGCCGTGCCGCCACAGCAAGGTAGGGTCAACCGTCCATCTTTGGCTTCCCGTTTCCAAAGCGTCCAGAGCTCATCAGATGCCTGAAAGGCATAGACGTTGGTTTCATGATTTCGAGCACGCTGCGCCATTGATGATCCTCCAGATTGCAGTCAACCGATTACCGGAAGTGAAAACAGCCTTTTTGCCCCTTATTGGGCCTCAAAATCGCATTTCGCATAAATAGATATGTGAGCACATGTTGTGCTCCGTAACCCAAAGAGGATTTAACATATGAATATTCAAACGACGACATTCCAACAGATGATGAACCTGATTGCTGATGCTCAGCAACGTCTCCAATTTACAGCTGATCTTACCGCCCGTCACGCGATGGCAGGCGTAAGTGACACTTGGTTTGGCAAGCTGATCACCTGTGCTCACGCCCGCAATCTTGATCACCTGGCTAAGGTGGACTCTATGGTGACGCAGTGGGCGACATATCACGGTTATCTGACTTAATCGAGGAGGCGGGCAGTGTGCCCGCCAAACCGGCCTGCACGGATGTGTAATTACCAGCCCGGGGGCGTAGCCGGGAATGTGATATCGACCTGCAGGCAGTGACCATTTGGGTGTTCATAAATGTAAAACCCTCCCGCGTTGATGTAGTAAACCGGTTTCCCCTCGACTTCGCCAAGTTTGTCGGCCGATGTTTCATAGTTCCCTTTGAGATAGTCGGACATCAAGGGGCCACTGACTTCAAGTATGCACTCGTTAACCAGTCGTTCCGGCGTCAAGTCGGGGTCAAACGCCTCGAGGATATCGTTTGGATTGTTTGAATCTGCCGCATAGGCCCGAAGTTCGTTCCATCGTTCAGTCGGCAGCGCCTGCAAATGCCTGGTGACCAGTTCCTCGAAGCTTTCACTCGCGACTTTGGGGATCAAAGGCACTGTGGTGGTCAGGTCGCTGCATCCAGGAACATTTCCTTGAATGCGACGCTCCATAACTTGTTGCGCCAGTGCATCGTCTTCTGGGTTGAGGTCACATTGAAACCAGCGGGCGAAATAGAGCAACTCTTCGAGCTGTGCATTCAGCGCTTCGGGGATATTGAAGACCTTCCAAGGTTGAGGGTGGTTTTCGCACTCCCGCAATATCTGGCGCGCCCTTTGCATCTCCTCCAAAAGCACTGACTGGATGCTGGCGATAGCATCGTCGGAGAATTCAAGATCAAGGTATGCATTGGCATCTGCAAAAAACGTCCCAGCAGGTCTTGGGTCCTGTGCGCTCAACTCATGAAGCCCTGGAAATTTTTCTGAAGGACATAACAAGGGGTGAATCGCCTTCTTCTTTTGCCGTTTCAACTTGGCATAGGCGTTGTTGAGGAGGGCGTCGAACAGGAACTGGAAGCCGTGACCGTTAAGAGTGCATCTGGCTGTCATGGGCGTGGACCTTCCAGCTGGATCATTGGGCCCTCTGCCACCCAACGCTGATACGCTTGTCGCTGAAGAAATTCGTTGTCAGTTTCATTCAGAACGAGTGGGCCAAGACTTTTTGGTTCGCGGTGTGGCAGCGGGGCCAATTTTACCCATGTACTTCTCATGCCGAGCCAGCGGAATATGCGGGGTGGATTGATAATCTTTCCAAGGCTTGGTTTTGCCATGCGCAATAAGAGCTCACGCCATTGCGATGTGTTCTGCTCCTTTCCGATGAACTCGCCGTATAAGCGTCGTCGACTGATGTATTCGGCAACCAGATCACAGAACCTCTTCCATTGAGGCCAGACGTTGTCATTGTCTAATGGGTTTATCCACCGTGCCGGCACTGAGAGTGTCTGGAGCCTGATATGGATGCCCATGCATTCCTGATGAAGCACCTCAGCGAGAGCGGTATTCTCCGCCGGGTCATCGTGATAGGGCAAATGGCCAGCAATGATCTCAGGAAAGTTCTCGAGCTGGGCTGCCAGATCGGCAAGAAGGCGCACCACCAGTTCTGTGCTGGCGGGAGTGTCAATCGTGTTGTTATCAATGACATTGATACGCGCGCCAAGCGACCTTTGAAAAGCAAACCAGGCAAACAGAATTTCTTGAGCTCGCTTGCGCGGGCATGTTTGTGCGTCAGTCATCTCAGGTCTCCGATCTTTGGATGCAAGAAGGTCTATGGCTAACCATCAGCGCTCTATCCGACTAACGGAATGCGACAGGTCTCGCACTTCGCCTTTTGATGTTTTCTGAGCAGGTAAAGGACCGACCCAGCGAGACCAGTACTGATGGTTATCAACACCAGGCAAAGGATCGCGAGTGCATCAAGATGCGAATACAGAGTTTCCGTCGCGTGGACATAGAGGGGTAGCGGCTCGCAAAATGTTTTAATCGGCCCGATCAATTGAGCGGTGTGTTCGTATGCCGCATTCATATCCCCCATAAGAGTTCTCCGTTCTGTGTTGGTAGCCCCGGCAGGATTTGAACCTGCGCTCGTCCGGTTATGAGTCGGCAGCTTTTGACCGCTAAGCTACGGGGCCGTGATTTATTCGGCGGCTTGCTGTTCTGTCGTGATCGTCTTCAGCAGACGATTGGCGGCATATTTGTATGCGATCAGCTCGGGATATTTTTCAGCCATCAATTCCACATAATGGCTTGCCGGCAGACCGAGCTTTCCGACGCGTATAAAATCGAGCATCAGCTCTGCGTGAGAGCGTGCCTTTGGGCTATTACGCGAAAGGCTGCCTAGGAGTGTTTCGGCTGCGCTAAATACCGCCCAGGTGAATGCAAGAGTTGTGGTGTCCACTTTCTCAGTCATCGGCAGGGTTCTCCGAGTGAGGGAAGGCGTCGACGCCCCATGCGCCGTTGCCGACGTTTTTCTGCAGCATCGCTTGTTTGACGTCGTAAATCGCCCGCTGCAGAGATGGCATCTATCTCACCTTCACTTTTGGCCGCGAACTCTTTACGCGTTTGCTTAGCGATCGTTCGCGCCCGGATTGTCGGTTCCGGATCCTTTTGGCGGAAATACCGCCGCGCTTTTTCGCGCAACGTTCCATCATCGATCAGGGACTGAATGACGCGATCGAGCCGGTCGCGATCGACGTCACGACCAAAGTTGCGACGGATCTCACTCATGGTGAAGTGGCGTTCGCTTTTCAGATACCCGAGCACCCGTTCGCGATAGTGCGCATCCCACCATTCCTCTGAAGAAAGTTCATTGGCCATGGCGCACCGCTTTGGGCCATAGGTACCGAAGAAGCCAACAAACGAAATAGAGTTGCAGGGAGCAAAGCGCACCGCCGAGAGCGCTGGCGACAGTGAAGGCAACCAGTGTGACGCCAATGTCTGCTGGCGAGCTTAGCGACACGGCGTCCCAAAACAAGTCCGGTTCGCGAAAAGCAAACAACAGCGATGCCAACCCGACGAACGCCATCCCGTAACATGCACCAATGCCGGCCACCCGCAGCAGCTTTGGCATCCACTTACGCATCGTGTTGATCCTTCGCAAACAGGTAATCGGTCATTGAACATCACCATCGAACAACTGGATTGTTTGTTTCGGTCGCCCAAACAATCGGCCGATCCAACCCGGGGATTTCAACTTGCTTCCGGTCACATGAGCAAGTGCAATCATCTTTCCAATCTGGTCGTTCCTGGACAGCGAATAGTCGCGCGATCTCCCAAACACAGGTTGTTCCTCTGCAATCTGCGTTACCAGCTCGCAGAACTCCTGCCATGCCAAGCTTTTTCCAAAAGGCGGCGGGCAGTGCTTGTGTTTGATGGTGTGATGCACACGGCGCGCAATGTCATAAAGTTCTTTGCTGAGTTGTATCGGCTCAGACTTTTCCGGGTGGCTGTGCGACCGACCACTTGCCAGTTCGCCAAGGTCGCGCATGTACATGCCAAACGCTGACATCATTGCTGTCAGGTCATCCATCATTTCAATTAGATTTACCTCGTCCATATCTTGCCAGTCGGATTGAACCAGATGCTGACAGTGATATTGCACGGACAGATATCGGTAGATGAGGTCGCCAGCCAACTGTTGCGGATCGAGATCAACAATGGTCATCGCCCGATGCCTTTTCTTTTGCGTGAAGATGCTGCATTCGTTTCCGGGAAAACTGTCTTGGTGCTTTCATGCGCGTTGCGATTGGAAAGCTCCTTGTTCAGGATCAAAAGACCCCGTTCATAAGGGGCGAGCGCCTCGCTTGTTAATTTATGCATGGCCCTCAGATGGGTATCTGACATTTTTTGCACTTCGAGCCGAGCTCGTGCGATCGCCGTAGAGCTAAGTTTTAAACTCAATGGCTCGATATCGAACGGCTCATCGAAGAACTTCTCGAAGAGTGTGCGGTTTGGTATAGCTCCATGGCTCTTAAAGAACCCGCGTGCATCATTGGCGTCACCTGTGTTCACAGCGACAGAGACCAGGTATTTAAGATTCAAGTCGTCGATTGGCCGCCCCTGAGCGATCTGCGCCCAGTTTTCCCGATCCAATTTGTAGAGCTTCGCAATGACGTCGGGCACTTCAGCGAAGTCGACAATCGCGGTAACTTCATCCGACGCTTTTTGCTCGGGCGTATTGGCAGAATAGCGATCAACTGCCACTTCCATGCTATTGCGTATCGCCTCAGGTATTGCATTGTTGAAGGTGTAAAGCGACACAGCAGTTGGGCTTGTGCTCAGATATCGGAAGTTGTTTTCATCGCCTCTCATTACGTTCACCTGTTCTCATTGTTTCGAGTAGAGGGCCGCAATCCGAGCGCAGCCAGTTGATCCGGGGTGCCGGAATAAACACGTTTCATCGTCACGTCGTTCATCGTTACACGCGCCGCGTAGTCCGCAGTCGGCCCGTGAGCGTTATCGGTGGCGATGTTCGTCTCTAGTTCTGGTTTGTTTTGGAAGAACTCGACAAACATCACTCTAAGCAGCACGACGAACGCTGCGACAGTGCCCACGAAGAGAGAGACAAGGCACTGGAAGTAGAGCCCATAGCTCAATGTTCGAAGGGAGTAGACGCCAAGCGCGTTGATCAAATCGGCAAGCGTCTCGACGTCGGTTGGAGCACTCACGCGAACGACAAAATAAACCATCTGCAAGAAAAAGGCGATCCGGGTCCACTGCCATCCGATGAACAGCAAGCGCGACCAGTCTATAATCTCATCACGTCCGGGCATTTCCTAGAAGTCCGCAATTTCAACGATTTATCCAGCGCCCGCCCAAAAAACATCAATAAACATCTAAATTGTTATGGCGCATTACCCAATATGTATTACATTGCAAGAATACATATTGCAAGAAAAGAGGTAAATCCGGAGATGTCTTTACCTGAAAACCGTTCATTCGAAGAATTTCACGGCTTGGCGCAAGCCGTGCCAGCAAGGATTGAGACGCAACGTTTAATCCGTGAGATGTCCGTCTCGGCCTTGTCATCCCGGCTTGCTGAAGAAGGTCACATTGCATCCCGTCACCGCATTGGTCGGATTTTGCATGGTGACGGGTCTTTATCGATGGGTGATGCCATCGGCATAGGGCGCGTTTTGTTCGAGGACGAACGCGCCCTGTTTCGGTATCCGAAATAGGTTTGGAACTGGAAGGGATATGATGATGAAAGCTACGATCAGCACCCGTTTTGACGGATACTATCTGTTGCCATTGTTATTCAGTCCTGAGATGGTCCGAGCCCATCTCGACGGCATGAAACATGAAACCCGCCGCCCAACGGGCTCGGGCATGTATGGTCATGCAAGAGCTGCGCTGCACGAGGGACGCAAGGTCTTTGGTTGGGTCCGAGAAAGCTGGTATGCCAGCTATGATACGGACGAGGGCATCGTGGGATATGATGATCTACCCAAGCCATCCCGCGCCACATGTCCGACAGCGTCATGCTGGTATCAGGCAGACGAAGAACTTAAGCCTGCAGCGCGACAATTCCAACCGCCCACGCGTTGGGTCCCTCCAATGCACATGCCTTTTTCAAGGCACCGGTTATTCATGCGCATCCGTTCGATAGAGCAAGAACGGTTGAGCAGTTTGTGCGAGACGGGCGCTGTGCGCGAAGGCGTCGTTGTTCTTATTGGTCGGAGCGGTACCGGCTTTGTTGGATCGGCCCAATCTTTATTTCGAGAGATCTGGTCTTCGATGTATGGGCACTGGTGTGACACGGACAGCGTATGGGTTCTGCGGTACGACCGACCACAGCAAGGTAATGTCGCTGACTATATATCGATTGAGCGTGCGATTGAGAGGGATCTGGTCGCATGACGGGTCCGATGTCGATAACGGGTTTGGAAACCGGTTCAGATGATGATGGAGGCTGGAACCTTGAGAATGGTGGCCGCGTGTCCATCAGGCTGTTCTCCGAGGCTCTTGCTGGCTGGCTTGTTCTACAGGGGAATGATGTTCCGCTGGCAGAGGCGAAAGCCACGTTTAACACCACTGATTTTGTGATCCGTCAGGCATCAACGTTCCGCAAATCGCTTGATATCCGTGACGACAAGTTGTGTTTTCTTCTGGATCGCGCGCGAGCGAAAGAAGCAATGGACGATAGCTTTCTAGCACGAATGATACAGGTAATTGCAGTTGGGCAGAATGAGGAGATGGCTGTCGGTCTGCTATGCACCTTGACGAGGCTGTCGCGCGAGAGGATTGAAGTTGCAGTCTTGGAGCATCCGTACATGAGTATCGTCTGCGATGAAGTGATACATGACGGGGATTAGCGCCATTATGGAGGCTATGTTTGATGGGGGAACTTGAACAATGACAAGCAAAGAAAAACCAACGCGGAACACACCGGGCAGAGGGCGGGGCCGCACGGTCGATGGTCAGCCGAACCCGATTGATATTCATGTCGGCGTTCGACTTCGTCTTCGTCGAACGCTCATGGGCATGACACAGGAAAAACTCGGTGCGTCTGTTGGTTTGACGTTCCAACAGATCCAGAAATATGAACGTGGCGCAAATCGGATTGGGGCGTCGCGTCTTTATGATCTGTCGCATGTTTTGGAAGTGCCATTATCCTTTTTCTTTGACGATATGCCTGAAGAAATTTCCGGTAAGACACCGTTGGGCAGGATTTCGGAGAAGTCGGATTATCGACCTGATGACGATGACCTGAACAGGCGCGAAACGCTTGAGCTTGTGCGGGCCTATTACCGCATTTCAAACCCACAGGTACGTAAGAAGGTCTTTGATCTGGTCAAGTCTCTTGGGGAGGCGACAGCTTCATGAACATCTTCGAGTGTGAAATGCTAGCGCGCTATTTGTGCGGGATTGGCGAGGATGTTGATGAGATCGATCTCGATCATGTTCTTCAGGAGAAGTGCGATATCGACTTCCCGGTTTTTGCGCAGCTTTGTGAAATGCTGCTTCCGATGTGTCATGTGGAGACCAACTGCCCAACCGGAAAGACCTATCGCGGATTTGCCAATCTTGTCGGAGATGCCCCGGGCTGGTTGCTCCATCAAGAAATCCATCTGACCAACGAAGGTGGCCAGATTACGAAACATGATACCTCAACGGCAATCGGACGTTTGTCACAAATGCTTGATGCCATGAAGCGTCAGGGACCATCGCAGGTGGCTGATGATCTTGAACAATTAATCCGGTTCTCAGAAGTTACGGAACAGGTCTCCGCAATCGACAAGCTTCGCCGTGATTCTCTCGTCATGAGCCTTCAGTGTCGGGTTTCGGAGATGCCGAAGCCGACAGAGGATAATTATGAATGGTGGGCTGGTGAGCTTGTCGATTGTGTCCTCCAGCAGGATGCAAGATTGCGATCACGGGGTTCAGATTGAGAAGGAGGAACATTGATGCGAACCAAAACCGTAACTTTGTGTGGCTCTACACGGTTCATCGACGTGATATCTGTCTGTGGCTGGCTGATCGAACGAGATGAGCGGAAGTTGACATTTGGCCTGCATCTTCTGCCCGGCTGGTATCCGAACTGTCCGCCCCATCATCTGGCGGAGCAGGAGGGGGTTGCAGATCAGATGGACGCGCTTCATCTGGAAAAAATCAGCCGGTCGGACGAAATTTTCGTGGTGGATTTCGACAATTACATTGGCAGTTCCACGCTATCCGAAATTGCCCATGCCAAGGCGCGTGATATCCCGGTGCGCTATTTTTCATCTGATCCGATTGGGACGAAATGTCGAGCCCTTGGTGCACATTCCAAGCAGTCCTCTGCATCTGAAGTTCATTATGCGTTCAGTGTTGAAGAAATGGATACGTTCCAGCCAGATTTGTTTGCGGCACTCGTCGATAGCGGCATCACCCCGAATAACGGAGAAGTCTACGAGGTGATGCGTGGCCGCTGTGAGAATTACACTGCCTCAGCATTTCTCTCACCGACGATCCTTGGAAACATTCTGGGCTCGATGGACAGCAATTCTGATCTTGAGGTTGGAGAGAGTGCGGACGATTGGCCTGGTACTCTTTCTCAGCATGAAGAACAGGGGCTCATGGATCATGTTTGCTCAGCTGTTGATAGCTGGGCGGAGAAGCTCGAATGCAAGCCGGGTTTCTATCGGATCGTTGATGTTGCTGATGTGCGTGTCCGTATTCTTGACGCTGAGAAGCAGAAATTCGAGGTGATCGAATGATGTTTCTAACGTCTTCACCTCAAGGCATGCTTCCCTCGCCGCCGCTGATCTGGGTAACGATAGCTCAGTGTTTCATAGGGGTAGCATTGTTAGCCATATCGGCCATCCTCGACATCACGTCTTCAGCACATCACTTTGGGTGGAGTGTGGTGTCAATGCTGTCGCACCTTTGCGGGATCTACGCACTTGCGAGTTTTGCGGAGATGCTTTCCAGGGGATTTGTAAAACAGCGGGTCCACGACAGCAAAACCCGCAAGGTCATTCGGTGCAGTGTGATGATCACCCTGTTCATCTTGACCTTCAGCACCATGACATACGTTACTGCTATGTATGCGCGATGGTGGGTCTCATGAAAAACCTGCCATCTCAAAGTCAGCTGGTTCTTCCATTGATCGAGGTCTGTAAAGATGCAGGTGGCAAGCTCCGCGCACAGGAAGCATATGAGGCACTTCAATCGCGCTTAAATCTGTCTGCCGAGGTCTTAACGGAGACAGTCAATGGCGGCAATGGAACGAAGGTATCCAAGTTCCGCCAGCGTGTGCGCTGGGCACGCCAGCGCGCGATTGATGCCGGGCTTCTGGTCGCAGCCGAGCGTGGTGTCTGGCAGATTACCGATCAGGCGTCAGACAAGTTGGCCAACAACCATACCGGTGTTGTTGTCACGATCTGGGAGACAGAGCTGGGGCAGGTACTGTGGGGCACAGCGGAGCGGGCCGCGGCGGTGATTGAGCCGGGCGCCATCGATCTGATTTACACCAGCCCGCCCTATCCGCTTTTACAACCCAAGGAATACGGTAATCTGAATAGTGCTGACTGGCTGAAATGGATGGGCGATTTGTCCGAACTTTGGTCGGGCCTGTTGGCCAACACCGGTTCACTCGTTGTGAATATCGGTTCGATTTCGGAGGCTGGAAAGCCGTTCAAGGATCCATATGCAGCTCGCTTTCAGCTTGATCTGATTGATCGCCTTGGTCTGCACCTTGTTGATGAGCATTATTGGCACAATCCGGCAAAGCTGCCATCGCCGGTCCAGTGGGTGTCAGTTCAGAAAAAGCGACTGAAAAACACAGTTGAGCATGTCTTGTGGTTTGCAAAGTCATCAGACTACAAATCGAACAATGACAATGTGCGTGAACCGGAATCGCCTCACACAGCCCGGTACCGTAAGAATGCGCTTGCCAGTGGCAAAGGTCTTGGCAAACGGCCAGGGGGCTCGATTGCCGGGAAGGGTTTTCTGAAATCGAATGGCACAGCAATTCCATCTGTCTTGCAGGTGCAATCACATGAAGGCCCGCACAGTGTGTATCGTCGGGCCTGCAAACAGGCAGGCATTAAACCACACCCGGCCATTTCACCATTGGCTTTGCCGGATCGTTTCATCCGACTGACCACGGAGCCTGGCGATCTGGTCTATGACCCGATGGCGGGCTCACTTGCCACCTGTTATGCGGCCGAACTGCTTGGCCGCCACTGGATCGGCTCTGAGCCGTCCGCGCATTATATCGCAGGCGGCACGTTACGGTTTTCAGAAGGAAAGGCATCATGAACACTGTTTATGACCCGAGTCTGATTGCCGGCGTCACTTGCGTATTGGTCGAACCCGTTCCGAATGATGAAACGTCTCTGACCGTAACGGGGGATGGCATATTTAGCGAACGGGATGGCGGGACTGAGCTGAGGGACATTCTCGCTCAAACCGGGTTGCCTTGGGAACATGATGTCATCAACCGTGGCCGTGGTCTCACTTGGTGGCTTCTTGATGAGGATGTCACTGAAGTCATGGGATGGCGCGTAACTTTGGCAATCAAGGAATTCCTGAGTGTTACCGCGCCCTATCGGACCGGATGCAGCGCGCGACTGGATGAGTGGTTCAAAGAGATCGGGAAATACCGAGATCCTATCAAACTGACGATCATGTGCTCCAAGAAGTTTTCGACCGTTTTCGACCACCTGAAGGGCGACTATCAAAAGCGGTCGGGCGAATGGGCATCGACCTGTTTTGGGCCTAAGGTAGCGATTGATTGTTTCCATCGCCGGAACCGCTTCATTGAGGAGGCCATCGAACTGCACCAGGCATCTGGCGGAACGGCCGACGAGATTATTCAGCTGGTGAAACATGTCTACAACAAGCCGACCGGAGATCCCCACCAGGAGGTGGGTGGCACGATGGTTACACTGGCGACACTGTGCAACGCCCTTGGTGTCGATCTCTTGCATGCCGGTGAAGATGAGCTTGCCCGTGTCTGGGAAGAATTCCCCCGCATTCGAGCCAAGCAAGCGAGTGCTCAAGAAGGATCTCCTCTTCCAGGTGATCTGAACGTTCCATTGCCAGGCATCGAAGACGTTTCTTCAGCACGATCAGCTTGCGGTTCTGAGAAAGCATCACTTGAAAGGAAGATCCTGGAGTGGATAGCAACCGGTTCGGTTGGTGCAAGTTCCAAGGCCATGGCGCTGGCGGCATGTGGGATCAGGTCAAGGGCTGATCATCCGCATGATCCAAGTGACTTTAATCGGTGCTTACAGCTTCTTGACGCTGTTCCCGAAATCCGCTCGCATTTCAATCAAGTCGCGGCTCTTTCATCCGTTTGGAAACGGCTCATTACAGAATGGGACGAACTTGAAGAATGTTTCATCACAGAAGCAGGTCCTAACTGGTCAAAAGCACGTTCGGCACCCAAGACTTACGAAGCGTTGGCCAAGGTTGTGCGGCACATTATGGATGCTACATAATGGCCGTCATCCGCAAACCACAGCCTAGTGTAGCTATCCCTGAAGACCTGCAGGAACGCGTGCTTAGTGAGCATGATCAACTCTGCGAACTTGCAAGGAAGTGGTTGTTGCGATCGCATTCGGCCCGGGGAATGGGATGTTCGCTTTCCTTGCGCGAAACGAGTTCCATTTATGGTGGTGAAAGCCCGGATGCTTTGGGCTTTCGGTCGGGAGGCCCGTGGTTTGGAACCTATCTGGTTGAAGTCAAAACCAGCCGCTCCGACTTTCTGGCCGATCGGAACAAGAAATTCCGTCTGGATCCGACCTTGGGCGTTGGAAACTGGCGCTTCTATTTCTGCCCGGCTGGTTTGATAGAGCCGCACGAGGTTCCAGAAATGTGGGGTTTGATCTGGGTGAATGCCCAAGGACACGTAAAGCCCCAAATATGTCCTCATATTGAACCCGATCGTCTTACTGAAGAGCGCAGAGCCGCCGTTGAAGAAATGCGATTTGAGGGCAATCGTGATCATGAGCTTCTGCTTTTCATATCGGCGCTGCGTGGACGTGATGACCCGCAAGCGATCATTGATGCACGACGGCAACAGAGCAACCTGATTGCAAGGCTTACGCGTTCACTTGGGGATTCACGCGAACAGTATCGGAAACTCGAAAGCAAGCTTGCCGAGAGGGATCAGGCCATGCGCCGGATGGCCAAGGTGCTCGAAGAGAAGACTGGCGTCGATGTTTTCGCCAGTTACGGGATTTGAGAACGGCTTTCGATAGGCGGACCTGTTGCAAGTGAGAGCCCCAGAAGTCGTTCTCAAATACCCCAATACACATTTGCAGCCGACTTGAAAGGAATGACCATGGCCTTACGTGAATCGGGCATTGAATGGACCCACTATTCAGGCAATGCCTGGATCGGCTGCACCGCAGTCGGACCGGGCTGTAATCTGTGCTACGCGAATGCACGCTTTGCCAAGCGACTTCGCATGGTGGAATGGGGTGCTGGCAAATCCCGCCATAAGGTCAAAGGTTTTGCAGCAAATGTGCGCAAAGCCAGTCGGCAAGCAGCTGATCTGGGCGGTCGCCAGAGATTTTTCGTCAATTCTGCCTCAGACACTTTTGATAATGAAGTCCCAGATGAATGGCGTGAGGAAGTCTGGGCGACATTGCGGCAAACAGATCATCTTGATTTTATCCTGGTAACCAAACGGATTGGTAACGTTGCGAAAATGCTGCCCGAAGATTGGGGTGTTGGTTACTCAAATACCTGGCTGCTGGCAACAATGGTCAATCAGGAAGAACTAGACCGCGATATGCCTAAACTGGCCGCTGTGCCGGCTGTCGTGCGCGGCTTGTCTATTGAACCCATCATGGGGCCGGTAGATCTGTCCAAGTGGCTGCACCTGCTTGATTGGGTGATCATTGGGGGTCAGAGCCAGCAAATGGGCGATGCCGAGCCGTTGGTGGTGGAATATGAATGGGTACGTGCCCTGATTGATCAATGTCTGGCTGCCGGCATCGCTGTATTCTTTAAACAGTGGGGGACAGGACATTATCCGCGGGGTGGAAATGTCATCGATGGCGAAGTTATCGAGATGTTCCCGAACCCGTGCAGCGGAACCCCCAGCCCAGCGCCCTGGCAACGCGATCGCCGTGTGGCGGCAGCTAATCGGTAGAGCAAGCCTTCTCAGGGTAGTCTCCATTAGGAAATCTTAGGAAAACAATATGAAACAAATACTCATCTCCGCATTGATGGTTTGTGGTCTTGGAGCGCCCGAGGCATATGCCCAGGCTGGCAACTGGGATGCCTATGCCGGGAGCAAGCCCAATGCTCCTGCAGCAGTTCCAAGCGGCACACAGGCCCCTGCACCCACCACAACGTGGAACAAGGAAACATTAAACCTTGATACACGAACGGTCGCCGAGTTCTTACAGCAAGGCTATGACGTTATTAGCGTCCAGCTGAACTACCTTTCTGGCAATACCGAGTTATATATGTACAACGCGTCGGCCTCACCAAAGCTTCTTCATTGTCAGATGCGGGCATTGGAGCAGGGGCAGAAGTCTGCATCTGTGGCAAGTCGGTGCATGGGTTTCTAGAATATGCGCATCTTCTTTGATGATCTTCTCGATGGTGAAGAAAACACACGCCCACAGATGGGGCGTGTCAATATGGCTGAGGAGCATCTGATTAAACGACTGATGTCCTCTTCAGGCGGATTGAGTTTTCGTCATTTTGCCGCTGCCAGGCGAAACCCGGTTGTCCCGGCCTTAAAGACTTCCCGCCCGACGTCGGCCGCAGGCGGGCAGAGCTTTGTCTTCTCTGTGAAAGGATGGCATTCCCCTGGACGCTCTGAACGGTTTTGTGTCGGCCCTAGGGAGACGGCAGTATCACAGGAGCTGCGATACAGCCCGACCCGTCGTCATATGGGAGGCGTGGGAGCATATCGATTTCAGGGGGCCCATCCGCCGCAAGGAATGAGAGAGGTCTCGACCTTTCAGAAGGCACAGTTACGGACTGGTGGGGCAGGAGCCTTTCAAAATTATATAGAACGAGATGGCGCGATTGAAACCGCACAGGGCGTAGAAGCTTCATTTGGTAATATTCATGCAGAGCATGCCTTCCGAGAAGTTTTCTGGGATGAAGTCGAGCGCAGAGAAGGAGCGGCAAAACGCGTACAAACACGGATTATTGCTGAACTGCCCTTTGAGCCAGAAATAGGGCCTGAAGGACGGCGGGAGATTCTCAAGGAACTTGGCGCCGTCATCGAAAGGCACGGGCTTCCCTGGCATGGTGTTGTGCATACGCCTGAGCAACAATCAGATCCGCGCAATTACCACCTTCATCTTCTGTTTCATGACCGTCCGCTTCTGGGTTGGGACAATTGGGATCTGCCAATATTTGGCGATCGGAAAAATACGGCGGTGCGCGCCCATGGTTTCATCAAGGAGTTACGATCTGAGTATGCCGAGATTGTGAACCGGTCATTTGAAAAATCGGGACTGACGCGGCGTTGGGATCCTCGAACCTATAAGGAGATGGGGATTGACAAGCCCCCGCAACAGCATTTGGGAAGTGCAGTCATGGGGCTGGAGCGGCGCGGCATTGTGACCGCGGGTGGCAAGCGTGTTGCGCAGGCAGAAGAAGCCTGGCGATATCGCAATCTTGCTCAGGAGCGCACGATTAAGCTGGTCGGGATGGCCGACAGGCTTGAGGGCCGGATAGAGGAAATCGAGACATCCCGGTCAGAGCCCTTGTCACCGTCAGTACGGATGGCACAGGCGGGATTCCTTGAGCAAGTAACGCGCGCTTCACGTCAGTATATCCGTGTAGCCGATTGGAGACATCAAAAGGGTTTCATTGGCGAACGGCACCGTATGCTGCGCTCACGCCTGGAGCTTATGCTCGAGGATCCAGAATTTGGTCCATCCTCAGGAAAATACCTGCAGAAGCTCGACAGATTCTACATGCGAATGGCGAAGAACGTTGGAGATATGCAGCGTTCTGCGGAGGAACGCCTGCGCGTCGTTCGCAGAGGGGTTATACATGCCCGCGAGGGGTATGTTGTTGAGAGCCTGGTGGACAGGCTTCGCCGTGCCAATGGCGCGATCGAAAGAGCTGTTGGCGCGGCTGCTATGGCAAAACGCCAGCGTTCTGCGTCCGATGGTCGATACAAACGGCTTTTGACGGAACAACAGGCACATCTTCGCGCACGGGCAAAGCTCCAGAAATCGCTGCCCCCTGGCATCAGCTGGGAAGATTTGGAAGAAAAGGTTCAGGCGGGAGCCAAGGCCTGGGATATCAGCGCGCTGAGCTATATTGAAGTCCAGAACATAGTTGCCGGCGTGAAAGCATCCACGCGCAGCCTTGAACGCATGTTGAGGCGAGAGAAGAATGCTCAAGCTGATTCAGGATCGGGAAGCGACGAGTCAGGAGTGGCAGCTATTCTCCAAGCCAGGGCGCAACGGGCCGAGGTTCTTCGCGATATCCGCAAAAGCGGACTTGCCCCTGTCATAAAAAAACGAGTGGGCAATCTGCTGGGTGCGCGCAATCGACCGGCTCTGCGCAATCCGACTTAAGCAGCTGCTTCTTGATCGGGCTCCTGCTCAACCCCTTTTGTATAGACAGGGTTGGAGAGGTCGGTCAGAGCCAGATAGATCAGTGCCACCACAATATGTGAGAGAGGTACGGAAAAATCACTGTTCGTAATTTGAACATAGTCGAAAACGACTTGGGGGAGGCGAACACGTTTGGTTTTTCTTGCTGTTTGCGCTGGATAGACGTGCGCGTATTTTGACCAGAATTCAGGTGTGCGTTTGGCAAGTTGCCAAGCCCGTTTTAACCCCGCCGACCGCAAATGCTTGGGTGTCGCCGCCCAGGCGTCGCTGAGCGGCAAGGGGAGGCCGGTCATGATTTCTTGAGTGTCGCCAATGGACATGTAAAGGTCTCCAAAATCAAGTCACGCAGGGTATAGCGGGTGGCGGAAAGCCTGAGAAGGCCTGCAACGATGGCATAGATCGGGATGTTCATTTCAGCATGCTGTGTTTTGACCTGCTGCCAGGTGGACGACCTGACCTCGATGGCAACGGTCCGCATGTCTGGGTTATCTGTGACACGGCCAAGAGAGATGTTTTCGTGTTGCGTGGTGGCCACCCCAAGTTCTACGAGCATGCCCAGAACGATGCCAGCCGATGGTTTGCGGCCAGCCACCAGCTCATGAATCTTTTCGCACTGCTGAGGTGAACGGCGCGCAAAAAGGTCTTTGCGGTAGTGCATTGCCGCGCGCAAGAGTTCATCACGTTTTCCATCGAAGTATCCCGGTTTTGCGCGACGTCCAATGATGTTGCCAACATTGACGAGACCCAAATGCTCGGGCTCATGACATATCAGATGGCGCAAATGTTCATCTTCGCCATCGGGATTGGCAATAAGGTATTTAAACACCTTTTCCCCGGCCTTTTCCCCTTTCTCATCATCCCCAATAATTTGTTTGCAAAACTCTGGAATTACTTTTTTCCGCAGCAAGGTTCCGTGGATTGCAGCGCAAATTTCAATCAGCAGCGTGTGGTCTGCTGGGGCCAGATGAATTGAATTCTTGCGGATGGTGTCCTCAGGGACTTCAGGCAGCCGTGGCTTGGCCAGCGTCTCCAATATTTCTTGCATTATAATCTTTTCTCCAAGCCTGGTTTTATATAGAATGCCATTTGCAAGACTTCTTGCAAAACACTTTTTTTGGGGTTCATAGATGTTACAAGATTTCTACCACAATACGGATCGAGCCGTCAGCGGTGTTCTGCGATGGATGCCCGCTGTTCTTTTGGCCTGCGTAATCCTTCTTTGCCTGTCGGATTTGGCGTTCGCCGAGCTGGCGACCAAAGAAGCGCTTATCAATAAGGGCACAACAGTGTCTGCAGGCTTTACCGCAGTGATCAAAGGGTGGGCAAAGCCGCTTGGTTCGATCGTGATTATTGCCCTGTTTGTGCTGATGATTTTTGTTGGCAAGCAGGTCGCAGGCAAGTTTGCCTTTGTCATCATTGGTCTAATCGGTGCCGCAATGGCAGGTACGATTGCCGCAGTGATTTGGGCAATTGGCGGCGGAACTTAAAGCTTGATTTTGCCTAAAGGTTAACAGGGGAGACCTTAATGGAGAGTCCAGTCGCCGAAAGCGTACTCTATCCGGTAACGCAGTATGGAATGCCCATACGCACGATGCTTATTAGCATCGGTGTTGCGGCATTCTTTGCTCTTATTCTTTCGTTGCCCCTCGATTGGCAGAGCATGATCCCGATTTTCGGCGATCTAAGTCATCTTGTTCCCTGGGGTGTTCTGCTCATTTGGGCCGGGGTTGTCCGGGGTTTAATTTACAGAAACCCGTTCCTCGAGAATTGCTGGGGGGTGCGTTTCTTTCCACCCTCTACCCATTTCAAAAAGGCAGATAATGTTATGGCAGGCCATCGGGTGCGTTTGAAAGCTCGACGCTGGACACTTGAAGTATGATCACAGAAGAGTTGTCCCAAACGCCAAGCCTTGGCCTCATGATTTTCTATCTTTGCTTGATGATCGTGCCTGCATTGCTGGCGGCCATTTTTCTCGGCACGCCACTACGTAAATTGCTCGATCCGGTCAAGAAAGGTGAAAAGCTCGTCGATCATGTGCTTATTGATCGGGTGTTACGAGATCAGCAAACCGTTCGATGTACGGATGGCACACTTTTCAAGGTTGTCCGGATTGGTGGTGTGGATCTTAACTCGATCGATGAGGAAGGTCTGGATAATTTAACATCCGCGCGGAAAGCTTTACTGTTTCGTCTTGGCAATACAGACGTCTCTCTCAGAAAGATATCCCGGCGCCAACAGGTCGATCTTACACGGTTTTCGAAGGTGATGACCCGGGCAACAGTCACGGAACGGACCTTCTGGCTGAATGCTGTCCTCAAATGCTACGCTGGACTGTTTACCGCAAGCTATCGCAACACCCATTATCTGATCTTCTCCATTGACGGGGCAAAGTCTGAGGCAACGGAGGAACTGACAAAGGCTGTCCGAGAAGGTCTTCAGGTTCTTTCGGCGTTCTCGCCTGAAATCTTGGCCGTTGGCCGTCAGGATGAGCCGTCTGAACTTCTTGAGGCTCTTGGCAACCTGCTGAACCCGGGAATTCAGGTGCAGGCAACAGGTGCCTTGGCCAATCTAGCCATACCGGGCCAAAGACTGGCGCATGCGCTGGTAAGATCGAGTGTGGATTTTCTCGCTGGAGAAAATGAGCCGACTGTCGGGCCTGGACGCCACAACCGCGGCCTGGCCAGGTTTACATGCCAGGGCATAGACACATTCGTTGCAGCTGTCTCGATCATAACATGGGCCGGAACAGCGCGGTCGCGGACTGTCAGTCGCCTTCTTGCCGAAGACAGCGAGCTTTTGCTTTGTGAATGGATGCGGGTCAAAGACCGTCAGAGCAGCGAAGAGCATCTCAAAACAATCAAGCAGAAATCTATCCTTACCGGGGAGTCCGGACAACGTAAATATGCTCAAATGGAGATGGTTGACGATGCCCTCGCAGGCGATAACGTCGCGCAAGATCAGAGGTTCGTCGATTTCGAAATGACGATTTTTGTGCATGGCAGATCAGCACAGGATGTCTGGCGGCGCATCGAGCGCGTTGAAGAAGTATTGCAACGCGACACTTATACGCCAATTCGCCTTAACGACGATCAACTGCCCTATCGCTGGCTTTCGATCCTGCCCCCGCACTGGATCCCGATCCATGAAGTAACGCCCATCACGCAGAATGTCGCTGATTTGATGCCATTTTCCTCACCGTCACAGGGATTGGATCGTTGTGACTGGGGCAATGGGCCCGTTCAATTGTTTCATACGGTTGACAGGTCAGTTTTTGGCTTTGTCTGGCACGAAACAAACCAGCCACTTGCCCGTGGTCATACATTCATTATTGGGCCGACCGGCGGCGGTAAAACAATCCTGATCAATTTCCTCGCGGCATCGAGCACCCATTATCCGGAAACGAAGGTTTTCATCTTCGACCGAGGGGATGCCAGCTATATTACCGTGAAGGCACTTGGCGGGCGTTATTTCCAGCTCCAGCACAGTACCACGGCGACGGTGGGCGATGTCTGTCGCTTAAACCCGTTTCAGCTTGATATCAGATCAGACATGAGCGGGGAGACGCGATGGTTGATCACTTACTTACGTGATCACATCGCGCGCGTGGACCCCTTGAACACAGCCGTCATTGAAGACATTGAACAATCTGTGCGCGGGCTGGCCAGCGTCGAGCGCCGCCATCGTCATATGGCTGAATTCTATAAAAACCTTGTGACATCCGAGGCGAAAGACCGTTTCCGAGATTTTGCCGAAAATGGCACCTATGGCAACGTGTTCCGTGTTGATCCGGATCGCCCGGAAACCGTCAAGGACACCCTTCACTTTGACGATGACTGCCAAATTTTCGGATTTGAGTTTGAAGAGGTCTTGAATGACTCCCGTCTGACCGAAGCAATCTTGCCCTATATTCACTATCGCATCAGCAAAGAGGTTGCCCGCACGGGATGTGCCTGGCTGATGATCCTTGATGAGCTCAAAGCATTGCTCGAGGGATCCGAGCGCATGGTTGAGGTCTTTAATACGTGGCTCGACGAGGCGCGCCGCAAGCGTGGTGTAATTGTGGGGGCCTTGCAGTTCATTGAGCAAATGATCGAGACCAACTCACTTGGGCGTATCCGTGCAGCCAATGCCAACCTGATGTTCCTGCCCAATCCAAATGGTGTGCGCTCACATTATATCGATGAGCTTGATGTTTCGCATCGCGAGTTCGAGATCATTTCCAAGCGCGACAGCAGTACCCAGGACCTCAAACGCTTTGTTCTGGTCAAACGTCAGATGGAAAGCGGTTCGCTTGGTGCCGTTGTGTTGCTCACAGATCTTGGATCCCTGCGAAATTCAGAAGAAGGCGACCTTCTCTGTCTCTTCGAGGGTGGTCACAAACCAGCCAACACATTCCGAAAACTTGAAGATCGCCACGGCTATCCGGGATGCGTCAGGGCGTATGTCCAAAGCCGCAGTGTTCCAGCAATGTCCAAAACTGATGCCGCATAGGAGGCAGTAATGTTGAAAGTGATGAAGGCTCTCAAACGCCAGACTTCGGAGCAACCTCTGACCGTGGTTCTGTGCGTCGTTCTGATGTTCAATGTCGGTGTGATGGTGCATATGAGTGCCACCCTGCAACGGGCAAACGCCGGGATGGCTGTCTTTGATGCTGCGGGTTTGGCGCAGGCGATCAAGGAAATGGGGGTTTCAAAAGAAGTCCTCGATACGGCCAAGAGCACGTGGGAAACGACACAGGAAATGCTGTCACGCACCGAAGATGTTCTCCAGGCAACCGGCTATGGCGAAACGCTCAGCCCGTCGATGATCACTATGTTTGGTGCCGAAGCAACAGGTGATAGCCCCCTGTCAGGGATTATCGAAGACGGGGAATCCACGATGTTCAACTTTGATGACATGATGAAGTTGACCAATGTGGGTCTTTCGATTGTCGAGCGTGGTGGTCTTGAAAACGTGACGCTCGCGGACGGCATGGGCATCTACGACACAATGTTCGGGTCATATGTCAAAGACGCACAGAAGGATCAAGTCGCCTTTGAATACGGCGAGGCGACCACACGCGAAGCACTGGAATCCAACTGGCAGATGGTTGAGGATCTCCCGGCCATTACCAAACAAATCGCCAACCTGAGTGCAACCGCCCAGCAGCTGGCAGGAGCGAATGGAAGCTCACGGGCCCAGATTGCTGTGAGCACGCTGGCCACCCTGCAAAACACTGCGCTGTTGAGCAAAATATTGCAGCAGCGTGCGGTCAATGACACCCAGCGGATCGCCCGTGAACAGCAAACCAAAGCTGAAAACGGTACTTGGGCTAATCCTGACGCCAAGAAAACCTCACCTGTGGAGGTTGAAGGGACGCCCTGGCTTAAAGAGGGTTCAGCCCCTGCGGCGGGGACTGCAGCTGGTAACGGAAATCCAGCATCCACTCAAGGTCAGGGCAGCGGCACATGGAACAATCCAGATGACGTTCGCACGGCTCTGGGAGGATGAGTGACATGCGTCAAAATCTCTTGTGGCACGCCCGACTGATGATTGCAGGGGTTATGGGACTATTGGCGGGGTGCGCCAATCCCATGACGCCTGTTGAAAGTACGGACATGATTGGGCCCGGGCGGGCAACAGATGAGTACAAACTGTCGCCCTGCACCTGCGAGAACATGGAATTAACACCTGTCGATCAGCAAACCATCGACGCTCTTCGCATGATTTACGGATAGGTGTTCAATGTTTGGTAGAAAAGCCGAAAAAAACGGATCTGTGAGCTTTGGCGATCGTGAACCTGACCTGTCTGCGCCAACATCATCAGGAAAGAAGTCATCTGACCGGCTGCCTGACGGCCTGCATAAAAACCGGACAGGTGACATTAACAAAAGTTACATCAAGGTTATCCGGTGTCTTTGCTTTGCCCAGATCGCGACGATCACGCTGGTTTTGGTGCTTGCTGCGGTGATTGGCAGCATGAGCCCGCTCCGACGCGATGTACCATGGGTGGTTGTCGTCGACAGAGCTGGCGATGTCGATGTCCAACAAGCGGTATGGCGGACAGGCAATAGCAAAGAGCTTACGGTCAATGAAATCCGCACAACGCAGTTCTTGCGATATTATTTCCAGGTCACGGCAGATTATCGGCAGATGGGCCGTATCTGGCAAACATCCTGCGTTGATGACCTTATCCGCGGGGACAACTTCGCAGATGAACTCTGCGCCTATCTCCCTGCAAGGATGAGCGAAGAAAGCCACGAAGCGTATGTCGCGGCAAACCTCGATGAAGTGATGAAAATGGTGAATGCCCGCCAGACGCGTGAAGTGACGCTGCTGCGCGAGCCGCTTCTGATGGACACTTTCATCCAGGACAATGAAAACGTCTATCTCTGGGAATATCAGATCCGTCTGGATGACTATGATAACCGCAATTATGCCGGTGCAGAAAACATGGGGACGGGGTCTCGAAAAGAGAACAGGGAAGCCGACGATCCGGCATATTACTCGCAAAAACTCGTTGTCCGCGTCTGGACGACATTCAATTTGGCCTATCGCTTCGAGTGGGCCCAGAAATATCAGAACCCCTTGAACTTCCGGATGTTGAAAATGGAAGTCGCCAAACTCTCTGATGGCGGGGGTGAATAATGCGTCTTTTAGCCCTGACATTCGCAACCTCGTTGATGATGAGCGTCCCAGCCGCGGCCCAAGGTTTCATTGACCAGATGGGCGGCTCCGCTCCGCTTTCTTCGAAAACTACGAACCTGTTTGGTGGCGGGCCTGGCACCGAACAGGACATTGAAATCGATTTGCAGCAACGTCAAAATGCGCTCTTTGACGAGGCCGTGGGGACCCCTGAAGAACAGGAAGAAAAGGGTGTTCTTGTTGTTGACTACGAACCTTATAAGCCTGTCGCTGTTAAGGTTCGCAACCTTGCGCAAACATATCTGTTCTTTCCTGAGGATGAAGTCATTGAAGACGTTATGCTGGGGGATGGCAGTGTCTTCACAGTTGATTTCCCCCGGGTAACGCCACAGTCTCAACCCACGCGGAAGAATGTCCTTATCCTCAGCCTGAACAAAGGCCTGGTTGGGGCCGACACACCAATGACCGCCATTGGTCGCATACGGTCGGACGGAACGCGCCGCAAATACCTGTTTATCGTTTCAGGCTGGTCCTATCGATCGGAAACCATCTCAGATTTCTTTGTCTTCATTCGCGATGAAAAAGGTGAAATGGCGGCAAAGTCTTCAGTACCGGGCGTGTCACGCGCGTCGAGTAACCGGACAGCTGGCAATCAAATCGAGAAAACACCGGAATATCTGCGTGAGATACCGTTTGAACCGACCGATATCTCCTTTGGTGATTACGTGGTCAAGAAACCAAGCGATGTCTCGGACGAGGAAGTGCGCAAGATCATGCCACGCCAAATCTGGACCGATGGGTACTGGACATATTTGCAGTACGGAGACCAACAGGCCGATACCATGCCATGGGTTGTGGTACGGCGTGTCGTTGATGACGTCAACTCGCCGGTCGACTACATGCAGCATCCCAAAAAGCACAATGTGCTGGTGGTGCACTCAGTCGGGCAGAACCTGTATCTGCGCAATGGCCAGAAACGGGTCCTCTGTCTTGTTTGGGTCGGCAGTGAAAACCGTCCTGCTGTCATGCAGGCCACATTTAATGCGGATGTAAAGCTTGAACAACCCGAAGCGCTCACCACCAACACCCCTGAAAACCTTTCTGAAACAGATACACCTTCAGACATGATCGAAAGCGAAGGTCTGTGATGCGCAAGTTTTTGCTCTCAGGGGTCGCGATCGCATGTTTGTTCCAGCCTGATATTGCCCATGCGCAATCAGAGGAAGTCGGTATCTGGGATACAATCATCGGCGTTTTCAGTGAGCTTCTAGGCAATGACGATGACGGTCAGCCCGAAAGCAGCGATGGGGAGACCGAAACCCCTACGACCGCTGAGGGCAAGGCGAAGAGTTCGCCTTTGCTCTTCGTGCGACCTGTGATCGTCGAATTTGAGCAAGCTGTCTTCAATTTTGAAGAGGGAGCCGGACGGATCGAAATTCCTTTGGTCTTAAGTGCTGTTCCCGAACGGGACATTGAGGTGATTTACACGATCGAACCGGGCACAGCGCGCAGTCCTGAGGACTATGTTGACAGTGCAAACGGGTCGATAAAGATCAAGGCAGGTCAACAAACGGGTGTAATTGTGCAGTCGTTACCCGATGATGGCGAATATGAAGGTGAAACGCCTGAGAACTACTACATCGAGCTTCAGAGTGCACGTGGAGGCGGGCTTGGCCAGACATTGCGGACAGAAGTCCGGATTAAGGACAATGACCCCAAGCCGATGGCATCTGTTGCGCCTGGACGCTTGACGGCTGTCCCAGCCCAAGTCGAGTTCGGTCGGGTAGATGTAGATCAGGCCTATGACGTTGACATAAACATACGCCATGCGGGTGATACGGATGTCCAGATCGGTCGTCTGGAAGAAACGGCCGACCGTGTCGAGATCCAGTCGCAAACCTGCCAGAATGTCATTCTGTCATCGGGTGGGGTCTGCACTGTTCGGGTGCGGTTTAGCCCTGATGCCGATGGTGTTTACGAAGGAACCCTGATTGTACAGGGAAGCACTGAGGCGAACGGAAGCTCGGTCCCCATTGTTCTAAGGATTCCGCTACGGGGCGAAGGCTACCTGAAACCGGCGGATCTCGACCCACAACGCGTTATTCGTGAAAAAATGCAACTCAGACGTCGACTTGGAAACGGGGTGACAATATCGACAGTGAGCCGACCGGTCTCCCCGTCGCCACGCGAATACATCACAAGTCAGGATTACGACGAGGCCGTTGCACCAGGCAACACCCATGTGACTTTGCCAATGGATCTCGAGCGTATTCTCACCACATTCCAGAGCATCCCCTGTGTGTTGGAGAACTCGATCAATTCCCAGCACCCCGGGCAGGCTGTTTGCGTGGTTGAGCAGAATATCTATTCGTATCATGGGTTCAAGCACCGCTTTGTCTTAATTCCAGGCGGCTCAAAGTTTCAGGGCTCCTATACGCCGTTGGCCAAAAATGGCGATACCCGTCTGAGCATCGCATGGCAGCGGATGTTGAAACCCGATGGCAGTATGTTGTGGTTGCCCGACGGGTTCCCCACACAGGATGCGATGGGTCGAACAAGCATGCCAGGTCAGATCGATGACCGCGAATGGGAACAGTTTGGCACACCAATCCTTCTGACAGCGCTTACAGCACTTGCAACGGAAGCTGTTTCGCAAGGAGAGGAAGGTCTATCAGGCTCCGAGCAGGTCTTACTTGATGGCGAAAGCCGGGTGATCACTCAGATGCTAAGCAAAAATCTTGACCTGCAGCGGATCATGACAATTACCGCAAGTTCGCGTCTTACCATCAAACCGACAGTGGATATTCTTTTTGAACCCACGGGTATTCGGGTTCTTGGAAAGGCTGCTGCTGCGCAGCAAGTCAGCAGTTCACAAACCAATGGAGGAAGTCGCCAGTCCTCTGATGAAAAGGGGTCTTCATCAGAGCCACCATCGCTGGCAGCGCAACCGACTGTTCACTAGGCTGATCGCTACGGGGTAATCCGATAACGCTCTGCACTTTGACATGGAGTTATGTCATGCGGAGTTTGCTTAAACACCTGATTGTCGGGCTGGCGCTGCTGGCACCGTCAATCTCCTATGCAGATGATCTCCCAGATCTTCTCAACACCACATCGAACGCGCCAGAGAGTAGCGCTGCAACCAACGATCCGGAAACCTCCTCGACACCTGACGGTTCGGGGCCTGTGACAACGGGCAAGGCCGTATTGAGCGAAGATGAGGCTCAGCGTAAGACTGTCGAGTTACCAAGTGATGTCAATCAGACGGCACTTGCCATCTCCGAAGGTATTTCCTTTGAGGGAGACAGTGCGCCTGCGGGCAAGCGCCCTGTGGAAGCACAGTTTTCAGATCCGAGTCTGGCCGGGGCGGAAATTCGTGAGAAAATCCGTCTGAAAGGTCTTCTCGAATATGAGACGGGCGTAGATGGTAATGTTAAGGGTTCAATGAGTTGGTACGGCGTTCGGAACGCTGAAAACAATGAAGAACGCGAGATTACAGGCGTCCTCGAAAGCCGCTTTACCACATCCGACCCAACGGTTGCTTCAGGTCAGACCCTCTCAGCACAGGGCGACGTTCCAGCAGCTCTTGCTGCTGCACGCTCCTTGCTTGAGAACGGTGGGGATGTGCCTGAAGAGAAGGCAGAAGAAGGCCGCGCAGGTGGCGGATCTGGCGGGACCGGCGCAGCCCAGTTTTCCGCAGCCGGCGGCGAACCGAGCAACGACATGCTCGAAGGTTTCGAGCTCCCGGATGTAAAAGAAAAAACAGAGGAAGCCAAAGTTGACGAGATGACTCTCTCTGAAGCCGGCTGTCCGTTGAAAGTTTCAGCTGACGGGTCGGTTGTCCAGGTACAAAGCCAAACAATCAAGAACGGCCAACCTCAAGGCGATTGCTCGCCGAACGGCACCAATCTGACCGTTCAAAAAAGTTATGCGACATGCGAGGACGATAAGGACCTCGATGCGCACACGGCATTTGCCCAGTTCCGTCGCTTTTATGTCGATCAAAGCGGGACCACGCAGTATCTCGATGACGAGTGTGTCATCGACAACGATCTCAAGTTCGTGATGTATCAGGATTCAAGCGTTTGCAGCTTCGATCTTGAACTGGCGGGCAGTTCACCAACCGCATTTAACCGTGGGAAATGGTACTATCAGAACCGGAACAATAACCGGGTTGAAGTCAGCGGTTGCGAACGAATTGAAGACGAAACCGCGCCAATCCTGACAACAACAGAAGGCTGTACACCGCGTCATGAATTTCAGTCTGGCACAGGTGGCCAAAGCCTTGAGATGGTCAAACAATACTTTGTTTGGGATGACATCCCCCGGGTTGTCAGTGACTGTTCCGATAGTGGCAAAACATTTGCCCATATCCACAAAACGAATGTCTGTAGTGATCTGACCCCGACTCAAGCAGATCTCGCGAACTTTACCGAGGGTGAAGCTGCTTTGATTGCCGTGCCACAAGAGCGCATTGCGATCGATCTGAACGGCACGGAAACCTACATTTCCGAGTGCAAGCCGATTGAAAATGTCACCGCTGAGCTGTTCAAGGAAACTGCTGGGTGTGAAACAACTTTCTTCCATTATCTGTCGGCCGGGGAATCATACGGCAGCACCAAGTGGAAGTATCAGATTGACGGGAAACCGGAAATCACTTTGACCTCCTGTATTCAGGACAACGCGGTAACCTACGATCATCAAACGCGAATCAATGGGTATGAGCATCATGACAGCTTGCTCTACTCGGAACCGAAGACAGAGATCTATCTTCAGGCCGACGGACAAGAAGTTATGGTCTCCGAAGCGCAGGTACGTTCTGGAGCACCCCAGCTGGATTATGTTTTCCAACAGTCTGTATTGGTCGCGACGGGTGAGCTTTTTTATGAAACCGATTCATCCTGCGAGAAGCTCATGCGCCGGAACGATATAGATCGATATCTCAAAGGTGATCTTGTATCGGTCTATGATGATATAAAAGGCGAAGGTGAAGCCCTGAGCCAGGGGGATGGCTGTAATACTGTCGTCGTGTGGGGGAATGAATCACACCGACGCTGGAACGCCCCACAGAATTACACCGGCTCGGTGTGTGGGAAGACCACTTATACAGTTTGGCATGCAGCGCAAGGCAGCGATGGCGATAGCTGGACAGATCACCCTTCTTATGGAAACCACTGCAATTATACCGCCAGTACAGCGACCCAAAAGATTGTCCGAGATGACGGCATCCAGATCGGAGGTTCCGTCAACAAGAGCTGTGAAACAGTTTCGGGCTATCCCAGTTACTCGCAATCAGGTCACGCGGGAACTTACCAATGGTCCATCACATATCGCAGCAATTCGGGGGGATTTCCCGCACACTCTAACACTGTAAAATCAAATTGCCTTGGCGCCTGGGGGTGGTGGTAATGGAAAATTACACCCAGGTTCTCCTCTCTCGCTATGAGCACTTGCGCAAGGTCATCCGGTCCTCGCGCTGGGGAGGGAATATTGCAAGTGTCAATATCAACGGCCCCCATAAACTCAATGTTTATGTCGCGGGGAAAGGCAAGATAACGCTTCCTTCCAAAGAACTTGGATTTCTCACACAAGAATATCTGCGAGACCTCTATCGGGGTCTCGCAGCCCACTATGGGGTGCTGTTTAACGACAATATGCCCATCCTTGCCTGTAAAACGCCTGATGGTGATCGTCTGTTAGGGATTACCGGACCTACAGTCGATGAAACTGGTGTCGCAAGCTCCATCCGCATCAAACGCAAGATTGCCGTTACTTGGGAAGATTATGGCCTTAAGCCGGCCGAAATTGATCGCGTGCGCGAAACCTTTGTCGACGGAAAAACTGTCTTGCTCTGTGGCGGCACCAACGCCGGCAAAACAACAGTTCTTAACCTCGCAGCAAAGGACATCCCCAAAGACGATCGGGTGATGACGATGGAGGATACCAGAGAGCTGGATTTCAGCCATGTAGATGACCGGGTTCATCTGGTTTACTCACGCTACGACAGTACCATACGGATCACGCCGGCAGACCTGATCGATGCCATTGTCCGTATGGAGCCCCATCACAACTGGATGTCAGAACTTTCGATCCGAAATGCATTGGCCGCCTTGCAAGTGATGGACCTTGGCCACTCTTTCTCAGCCACCACACATGCAAATACGTTGCTCGATGGCTTGAGGGGATGGCGTCGACGGATCGCCATGGCCGGGGGTTCTGAAACTGAAATGTCCTCCATCATGGATATGTTTGCCGACAACGTCGCTCTGATGCTTCAGGTCAAAAGGGTTGAAGCCAATGATAAGGGCATCGCGGATCAGCGGCTGATCACCGACGTCCGATCGGCAAAACAGGTGCTTGATAAGCGCAGCACACGGGCCGAACTGGCAGGGGAGCCTGTGTTCCCCAGAATGCCTGAACCCGACGAAATGCGGCGCATGGTCAAGGCCATGAATGGCGGCCGCGATCTGAGCGAGATGCAGGAAGAAAGCCTGAAAATGATGGCCATGATGGTGTCTATGATGCGCACCGGCACGGCCAACGATGACCGGATCGGTGACGTTCCCGATCATCATTTGTTCTCCCCTGAAGAACGCATGGTCATTGGAAGCGATCAAATCGCAATGCCAGAAGCCCCGTCTGCTCCGTTTCGGGAGGTTTCGTGATGAAGTCCAACAAGCTTATTGAAGACTTTCACCTGCACAGGAAATACCAGCTGGCATGGACCCTGCCGACACTGCTCCTGCTCCTGTCAGGGTTGTTCCTGAGCTGGCCACTTGAATCGACCTTTCGCCAAAGCGTATATGGATCGGTCTACATTGGCAGCCTGGGCGCCATGATCCTGTTTGGCACTTTGGCCCTCTTCATCTGCATGCAATCCTCTACCTATAACATGAAGGTAAAGTGGTGGGTTTGGCTGTCGGCCGTTCTGTTGATCGCGGCCTCTCTGATCAGCTTGATGACCGCTCTGGTTATTTACGGCAAGGGCCAAGTAAATCTTGGCGCAACATTTGGCATTTACTTCTCAACCCTGTTTGCCGACCCAGAGCGCATCCTTTATTTGTATCGTGACTGGATCAACGGGATGTTTGACACGCAAACAGTTCCGGTGACCTGGATATGTGCTTTCGTCGCAAGCATCACCATATTCATATTTGGGATTATGCAGAACCCGCATGACGATCGTCGTTCCATTCACGGTAATTCGCGCCTGGCGACCTATAAGGATCTCAAGCGCTGGCAAAAGTGGCGAGATGCCTGGTTCTCACGCAAGCGCCAGGCAATTTCCTTCCTCGATGACGGGGGCATTGTCCTTGGCAAATTTAAAAAGGGGTTGTTCTCATCAACCTATTTGCGCCGGAATGAAACTCTGACCGCATTGGCTCTAGCGGCCCCTGGCTTAGGTAAAACTCAGGGTATCGCTATTCCGACGGTGCTCTCCAAGGGCATGAACGACTGGTCCATGTTCATTTTCGATATCAAGGGCGAACTCTTTGAAAAGACCTCCGGGTATCGCAGCTCTGTTGGACCAGTCGTACGTTTTGAGCCCAGTGGTGATCGGGGCGCGCGCTGGAACCCGTTGTCGCCTCATCGCTCATTACCAGACAAGGGCGAATTCTTCACTGAACTGACGGCTCTTGAACGGGAGCTGGCCAAGCTGGTCGGAGAGGACAATGCCCAGGATGTCCGTATCGGACTTCAAAGCCTGATGCGCAATGACACAGACTGGCGTGAGACCTTGAAGTCAAAGCCAGATGTCTTGTGTGTTGATGCCATTTCCTTTGTTGCCATGAGCGATAGTGAGCGGATGCAAATCATTACTCAGGGCGTCATTCCTCACGCGCGCAAAATGTCTGCTTATCAGGCTCAACGCGAGACCTATTGGCGCAAACTGTCCATGGGACTTGTCAAGGAGCCCGAGGGAGGCGGAGGCGGTAACGGGCAACACTTTATCGATCGCGCCCGTGCAGCTGGTTTCGCGCTTATGGGCTTTACAACAAGCCGGTGTGAGCGTGACGGTGTGGAACCTAACTTCGGCCGTTTGATTGACATCTGGTCAAATGCACTGGCCAACGCCGGAGGTAACATCGATGAGAACCCTCAGGAACAACTCGACGCAGTGACAGAGGCTCTCGTGTCGCTCATTGATGAGTGCAAGGCATATGGGTACCCAGAACAGATCCGTCAGGAGATGATTGATCTGCGCACGGCCGGGGAAGAAGAGAAGGGCGGTATTTTCTCCAGCCTGGCAAACGGCTTGAATATCTTCAAGCTGTCAACCGTTCGGGAACGGACGGCAACCTCGGACTTTTCTCTTGAAGACATGCGGGGGATGACCGGCAAGGATGGCAAGTCATACCCATTGACGCTCTATCTTGTTGTCAGTCTGGAAAACATCAAATCGATGGCCCAGATCATGATCATGCTGACAGAAGCGATGCAGTCGCGTTTGATTTCACAAGACTCGAAGTTTGCATCCAAGGCCCGGAAGGTTCTTTTCTTACTTGATGAGTTTGCTCAAATTCCAAAAATGCAAACGCTTCTTTCCTCTCCTGCCGTTGGTCGTTCTCAGGGCGTTGGCAACCTGCTGATTGCCCAATCCTACGGGCAGATTGAAGGGACATATGGTGCGACTGGTTTGAAAGAGATCAAGGATACCACGGAGTGGAAGTTGATCTATCCTTTGACCGACAGCGCCACGGCCAAGGACATCTCCGAGATGATCGGCAACGAGACGATCGAGGATGCCTCCGAAAGCGGGAGTTATGGCGGTTTTGGTGGTTTTATTTCTGCGATGTTTGATGGGATGTCAGGCAAGCAGGTGTCAACACAGGTGAATAAGTCGCGCAATCTGAAAGGTAAGCCTTTGTTTACGCCGTCTGACCTGATGTCGACTGATAACGGCGGCAAAATGCGGGTTGGACAGCAGATCATTCTTGCTCTGCGAAAATACAACCGACCCATTGTGTGTGAGACGCCATTTGCCTATGAAGATAAAAAGATCAGCCGTCTCACCGAGATCCCGGCACCGATGCCCGATGCAGACGGTGAAACAACCAATGGGATGGGCTTCTGTGGCAAGCTGGCCCATTTGCATCATGTTCCGGGCCAGAAAGAGAAAACCGCACGAGCGCCGGTTGTGAACAACCGATTTAAGAACGCAGCGTAAGCCTTGGCGATCGGTTCAGCTGTTAGCTGGACCGATCAGCTGTTTTTCCAAAGAAAGGCGCCATCTTATCATGCCAACCTGTGAGAAGATGGGGCTTCGCACGTGTTTCTTAACTACCTTTCCTGGTATGTTGAAACTTAAGCAACTGACCAAGACCCCATAAGATGACGATCGTGCTTATGATCATGTTCCAGAGCAGGGCATAAATCCATAAGGTGTCGGTTAAGGGTGCTGATTGGAGATAAGGCCACAAGTCGGTGACGGGCCCCGGATATCTTGTGCCCTGTTCTTCTAAGAAGAACGAAACAATGAGCACGAGAACGCTAACACCCGCCAAACCTGCGCAGACAACGAGGAAGGTGTTGCTTGCATTGCCTTTCTCTTTGACGCCAATCTGTATCATTCAATATCCCTTATTTGGAATTTTGGTTTCGATAAAATGGACCATAGACCGATTCAATAACTGGATCAGTCCAGCCATGCTTGCGCATCCTATCAAACAGCTTTTTGGGAACAGAGCTCTCTTGTTTCACACCTCTTAGAGCAATAGTCTTTTCACGCCATTTCTCAGGAACTGGCGCGTCACTGCCTTGCGCCACGAATGCTTCCAGTTCTTTGCGATCCTCTGCATTCAAGGCATTCCACAAGGCTGTACGCTCTGGTGTCCAGGCATTAGGTCCAAACTTTCCAACTCCGCCTTCAGACATCTGTGATTTGTCCCTTAGTTGGAATCCGATTTCGCGGGGATATTGACGCTGGCGGTATTCGGCTCGCGGCCACGCGTTTATCGATCATGCCTTGTATCTGCCGAAGAGCTGGACGAGTGATCCGGCACGACTTACCGCAACCCATGTTCCTGAATTTGTAAATTTCGCCACCAAGCCAGCCTTGGCAGTTCAAATTATACAGCGGACGCTGGCGGCCGACGTCCCTTTCTCGTGGGTCGCAGCGAACGCGGTATATGGGGTTGGTGACGTTGAGCAGGCTCTGCGCCGGGCCTGCAAAGGCTACGTTCTCGGCGTGAAATCGGACCATTACTTTGGCTCTTGGGCAGGCAAGGCGGAAGAGATTGCACAGGGCCTTGATCCAGGCGCATGGAAACGCCTTTCCGCTGGCGAGGGCACAAAGGGTGCCCGCCTTCATGACTGGGCCTACTGCGAGCTCGCCGATCTCGAAGCCGATGAATATGACGAGACAAAATCAGGCGTGTGGACCCGGGGCCTCCTGATCCGCCGTAACATCAGCGACGGTGATCTGGCCTACTTTACGACCTGGTGCCCGGCGGGCACGGAAATACAGGCTCTTGTCTCCGTCGAGGGCCGCCGCCGGGCGATCGAAGACAGCTTCGAAACGACCAAAAACGAGCTTGGCCTCGATCATAATGAGAGCCGCTCGTGGCATGGCTGGCCTTCGCCATGATGGCGGTGATCCGATACCGCACCAATGACGTGACGCCCCCAAAAAGATCGAGGATGCGGACCATCGGGATCTGATCCGATGGTCAATTCAAGAGGTCCGCCGGATCGCCAACAAGCTTGCCCAACATCGGATCGAACCCGCAGACATCATCGCATGGTCATGTTGGCGACGTGCCCATCAGGCCGCAGCCCAACGAGCTCACCTCAAACAAAAATCGCAACTGTAATGCTAACAATAAGCAGCTGAGAAAATTGTTTCCTATGATCTCTGGATGTTTGTTTAGATTATTGATAAAAAATTTGATTCGTCGTTGGGATATTGAGGACATGGTAGAAAAAACTAAACCGTTGAAAGACGAGCACGAACTGCAGGCTCCCAGAAGTCAAACGCTTGTGCGGGGGTTCCAAATTATTGACGCCGTGGCTGAACGCCCTCGCAATATTCAAGAAATTTCTTCAGTTACAGGGCTGACATATGGCACGGTGCATCGCATTGTTGCTGTATTACAAGAACAACGCTACCTCAAGCCCGAAAGGTCGCACGGGTTCACACTTGGCCCGCGGTTGATTGAACTTGGCTTTGCGGCCTATTCGCGGGTCGATCTTGTGCAGGTGGTCCGGCCATGGTTGGAGGAACTGTCAGATCTAACGCATGATACGGTCCATCTCGCGCGCCGCGAAGGATGGGAAGTTACCTATCTTGATAAACTGCCTGGTGCGCGGCCGGTAGAGATCAGTTCACGGGTGGGTGGTCGCAAACCTGTTATTTCAACGGGGGTCGGAAAGGCCTTGCTGTTTGATGAACCAGAGCTGGTTTTAAAACAGCTCTATGAGCAGGATGGTCACCTGTTGCCAGACCGGATGTCACAGAAAGAATGGCTGGCATTGATGGCGTCATACCGGGCAGAGGGTTATAGCTATGACCTTGGCGAAGATGAACCATCCATTCGCTGTGTTGCCGCACCCTTGCGCGATGCGACCGGGAAAATTATTGCTGCAGTTTCGGTTTCATCGACCCACGAATATATGTCACCGGCACGCATGCAAGAGCTGATCCCGCTGGTCAAGCGGATTGCGAAATCGATTTCGCACGAGCTTGGGGCATAGGGAACAGCAAATTAGAATTTGCCCTAAAAGCTGCCGCGGCTCCGTCGCAGCTTTTAGGGACACGCAAATCGCAAGGGCTCGTTTTTATGAAAGAACTTTCCCCGGGTTTAGAATTTCCTTTGGGTCAAAACTCCGTTTTAGCAGTCTCAGAGTTGCAAGCTCGGTTTCCGAGCGACTGTAAGAAAGCCACGGTTTTTTGTGTAAACCGATGCCATGTTCTGCCGACACCGAGCCGCCATAGGTGCGGATAATCTCATAGACCGCCCTCTCGATGTTCTTGCCTGTTGGATCAAATTGGTCGATGGGGCCGGCGACCAGATGAATATTACTATCCCCCGCATGGCCAAAAAAGACCGTCGGTAATTTGGGGAAAGCCTGTGTCAAAGCCGCACGAATTTCATCAACACAATCGCCGATGCGCGAGCGCGGTACAGAAACGTCAAAGCTGATGACAGGGGCGCGCAGGGACAGAATTTCGGAAACACCGTCGCGTAGCGACCAGAAGGTTTCAATCTCACGGTGAGACTGGGCAATTGTCGCATCGGAAATAATGCTGGTTTCAAAGGCTGTTTCCAGCATGGCTTCAAACGCTGATCTTTCACCATCCGGATCAGCCCCCTGCATGTCGATAAGGGCATAAAGTGGATAATCTGTCGCCAGTGGCGGCTTCTGACCGGTTCCATCAATAACGGCCTGATAATAATCATTCCACATCAGTTCAAACGCTGTGAGGCGGCCCGACAACATGAACTGGGCGTGGCTGATAAGGCGGGTAACTGAGTCAAACTCTGGCAGCGCAACCAATGCTGTATTGGCACCACAAACACCTGGATGCAGCTTGAGCACAGCGCGCGTGATAACGCCCAGCGTTCCTTCCGATCCGATGAACAAATGCTTGAGATCCAGTGCCGCATTATTTTTGGGCATACGGTTCATCATTGGCAGAATTGTGCCGTCGGCAAAGACAACCTCCAGCCCAAGAACAAGATCACGCGTCATGCCGTATCGAATGACACGGTTGCCCCCGGCATTGGTCGAGATATTGCCGCCAATCTGACAGGAGCCGCGCGCACCAAGATCAAGTGCAAAATAATATCCTGCATTCTGTGCCGCGTCCTGAATGCGCTGCAAGATGCAGCCCGCCTCCACGACCATCAGGCTCGAAGATGTGTCAATTTCCTCAATCTGGTCCATTCGGGCCAAAGACAGCAACACCGAACCTTCCGAAGGAACCGCCCCGCCAGCAAGTCCTGAAAGTCCGCCTTGGGGCACAACAGGAACGTGGTGCTGATGGCACAATCTCAGAACTGCGGATACCGCGGCGGTGTCGCGCGGAGTGACCAGTGCACAAGGCGTTCCGCCACGTTCGGTACTCCAATCACCCAAGGCTGATTGGGGAATGTTATCTGCATGTCTGAAATTGGCGGATCCGACAGCTTCCTCTAGCGCATGGTAAAAATCTTTGGGCAAAAATCTGGCTGGCATGGGGGATCTCCGGGACTTGGACGAGCCATAACGGGTAACTTATTTTTCACATATTGAAAATAGATTTTATTATTTGACAAATAAATGCATTTTCACTAAATCCAACAGATCGAAAAATACAGAGGCGGAGACCTCTGCTCAATATCCAAAAAAACAAATCAGGAAACACAGGACACCAAACTAGGGTGTTCGGATAAAAAGGGAGGACGACGATGTCGTTCAAGAAAACGGCGCAGATTATACGCGCAACTACTCTTTCCGTTCTGATCTCCGGTGCGTTTTTCGCATCCCAGGCACAGGCTGAGCCTGAAATTCTTTTCCGGGCGGCACATTCTTCTGCCCCGACATCGACCGGTCAGAAGGCATTTGAGTTCCTTGACAAGGAACTGCGCGAAAAAACAGATGGTCGAATCGGTTTAGAAATTTATCCCAATTCTCAGCTCGGCGGTGAGCGCGAGGCAATCGAGAACGTCCAATTAGGTAATATCGACCTGACCTTCGCATCCTCGGCTCCCGTCGCCTCTTTTGCCCCCGAATTCTTTGCCTTTGACATTCCCTTCCTGTTCACCAATCGGAAACAGGCTTATGCGGTGCTTGACGGTGAAATCGGCACCGAAATCATGAATTCGCTCAAAGACAAGGGTATTGTCGGTCTGGCATATTGGGAAAACGGTTTTCGCCAGTTGACCAACTCGAAAAAAGAAATCCGGACCCCGGATGACCTGGCGGGCATGAAGATGCGCACCATGGAAAACGAGGTCAATATTGCGACCTGGCGTGAGGAGGGTGCCAATCCGGCACCGCTGGCATTCAACGAACTGTTCACCGCCCTTCAACAGGGAATCTTCGATGCACAGGAAGGGCCGATCAACCTTTTCTATGACATGAAGTTCAATGAAGTTCAGAAATTCATCACCAAGACCAATCACATCTATTCGCCGTGGCCGCTTCTGGCAAGCCCGGACAAGCTGGCCACTTTAAGTGCAAAAGACCGTGTAATCTTTGATGCCGCAGTCAAAGACGCAACAGCCTACCAGCGCAAACTGGCCCAGGAAGCGGACGACAAAGCTGAAGCCGCGATGACGAACGTGAAGTTCACAACACTGACGCCCGAAGAACTGTCTCTGTTCGTTCAGAAGGCTGCTCCGATTGCCGATCTGGTCAAAGAAAAAGCCGGTGCAGATCTCGTCAATCGTCTGCTTTCCGCAACCAAAAAATAATCACCTGACAAAAGCGGGGCGTCAGTATCGGACGCCCCATCCTTTTTCCAGTCCCTGTACCGAAACTGCCAGATGCAGGATTGATCCACAGAAGTCACCCTGATCATTGATCGGCTGGCAAGGGAGGGATTCATGCTTAAACTTATTGATGAGCATTTTGAAGAGGCATTCACAGTGGTCCTTATGGCCCTGATGACAATCCTCATCGGTGTTCAGATTTTCATGCGTTATGTGATGGGGGCATCTCTGTCCTGGTCTGAAGAACTGGCACGATATTTCTTCATCTGGATGACCTATAGCGGCGTCGCTTATGCTATCCGCAAAAATGCTCATATTCGTGTGACCATGTTTGCCCACCTGTTGCCGCCAAAAGGGCAGGTATATTTGCGCCTGCTGACCCATGCCATTTTTGCCGGTTTTGCATGTTACGCGATGTATCAGGGCTGGTTCCTGATCGAGAAAACCTTTCGCTTTGGTCAAAAATCCGCCTCGCTCGGCATGCCCATGGCTTATATCTATCTCGCACCTTTTACCGGGTTTTCAATGGTACTGGTTCGTCTGGCGCAATCATTCATCTGCGAGCTACGCGACGGCACTGAAAGAGAGATGAAATGATTTCTCTCATTCTGTTTGGCCTGCTGGCGGTTCTTCTTTTTATCTCGGTTCCGATTGCAGTATCGCTAGGTGTTGCTTCAACGGTGGCGCTGCTTGTCTCTGGCAAGGTCTCCGGCAGTTATGTGCCTCAGGTGCTTGTTACATCAATTGACAGTTTTCCTCTGATGGCCGTCCCGTTCTTTATTCTGGCGGGCGATCTGATGGGGCAAGGGGGATTGTCTCAGCGCCTGATCAATGTCGCACGCCTTTTGTTTGGCCGTTATACGGGCGGTATGGCAATTATTGCCGTTGTGACATGCATTTTCTTTGCCGCCATTTCCGGTTCTGGTCCGGCAACGGTGGCTGCTGTCGGCACCATCTTGCTGCCTGCCATGGCAAGAGACGGCTATAAAAAAGGCTTCTCGGCCGGGCTTATCGCGTCTTCCGGGTCACTTGGCGTTATCATTCCCCCCTCTATCCCGATGGTAATTTATGCGACCTCTGCCAACGTGTCAGTCTCAAGGCTGTTCATGGGGGGTGTTCTTCCCGGATTGCTGATCGGCCTGACACTGATCACGTACGCATGGTGGAAATCACGGGCAGATGGACAAACCCCGAGCGATTATCATCCCTCGCGCAAGGAAGTGCTTGCGACCATCAACGACGCCAAATGGGCATTGATGGTGCCAGTGATCATTCTGGGCGGCATCTACGGCGGTGTTTTTACCCCGACCGAGGCGGCCGCAGTGGGGGTCATTTACGGATTGTTTGTGGGGGTCTTTGTTTATCGGGAACTCAACCTTAAAAAACTCTACCGGATCTTCGCCGGTTCGGCACTGACGTCGGCAACAATCATGCTCATTGTTGGAACCGCCACCATTTTTGGCCGCGCACTGGCGATTGAAGGCGTGCCCGTCATGCTGGCCCATGCCATCACGTCGATCGTGGATCAAACATGGCTTTTACTGCTGGCGATCAACGTGATCTTGCTGATTGTTGGCACCTTCATGGAAACGATTGCCGCCATTATCATTCTGACCCCGATTTTGTTGCCGCTGGTTACAGCGCTGGGTGTCAGTCCCGGGCATTTCGGCATCATGATGATCATCAACCTCGCGATTGGCATGGTTACGCCGCCGGTCGGCGTGAACCTGTTCGTCGCCGCACGTGTCTCGGACCTGTCCCTGGAAACCGTGATCAAGGGGGCAATCATACCGACATTGCTCATGATTATAGTGCTGATGATCGTCACCTATGTACCGGCTCTCACACTGGCTCTGCCTGCCGTCGTTGGCATGTAACTCGATGTTAAAGGATATACAAAATGACTAGGAAATTGCGGGCGGTGATCATAGGACCGGGCAATATCGGCACCGACCTTCTAATGAAAATGAAACGATCCGATTGGGTTGAACCCGTCTGGATGGTCGGCATTGATCCGGCCTCCGAGGGGCTCAACCGAGCTGCCGAGATGGGCATCAAAACCTGCGCAACCGGTATTGACGGGGTTCTTGAACATGTGATCTCCGATGATATTCGGGTCGCCTTCGATGCGACGTCTGCCTATGTTCATGCAGAAAACTCCCGCAAGTTGAACGAGCTTGGCGTGATAATGATTGATCTGACGCCAGCGGCGATTGGCCCGTTCTGTATTCCGTCAGTTAACCTTGCCGATCATGCCAAAAGCAACGAAATGAACGTCAATATGGTTACCTGCGGCGGCCAGGCCACCATCCCGATTGTTGCGGCCGTTTCACGTGTGCAACCGGTCGAATATGGCGAAATCGTTGCTGCGGTTTCGTCGCGTTCCGTAGGGCCGGGCACACGCAAAAATATTGACGAATTCACCAGTACGACGGCGGCCGCGATCGAGAAAGTCGGTGGTGCCAAACGTGGCAAGGCGATCATAATCGTCAATCCGGCGGAACCCCCGCTTCTGATGCGCGATACTGTGCATGTGCTGACTAAAAATGAACCGGATCAGGCTGCAATTATTGCCAGTGTCAATGCAATGGTGGCCGAAGTTCAGAAATATGTCCCGGGTTACAAACTGGTGAACGGGCCGATCTTCGACGGCAACCGGGTATCGATCTATCTCGAGGTCGAAGGGCTCGGTGACTTCTTGCCGAAATATGCCGGCAATTTGGACATCATGACGGCGGCCGCACTTCGCACTGCCGAACTTTTTGCTGAACAGGCCGATTGCGGCGCCTTCACGTTACCAGCACGTGGCTGAGGAGAGACAGATGAATATCGAGGGACGTAAAATCACCCTTCACGAAATGAGCCTGCGGGACGGTATGCATGCCAAACGTCATCAGATTTCGGTCAGTCAGATGATCGAGGTTGCCAAGGCCGCCGACGAAGCCGGTATGCCGTGGATCGAAATTACGCATGGGGATGGTCTGGGCGGAGCATCGGTGAACTATGGTTTCTCGGCCGCAACGGACGAGGAATATCTCTCGGCAGTCATCCCGCATCTTAAAAATTCCAAGGTCTCGGCACTTTTGTTGCCTGGTATTGGAACAATCGACATGCTCAAGCGGGCAATGGATTGCGGGATCGCCGGTGTGCGTATTGCCACCCATTGCACGGAGGCCGATTGCGCTGAACAGCACATTACCTTTGCGGCTAAAACCGGGCTCGATACAGTTGGCTTCCTGATGATGTCACATCGTGCCAGTCCGGAAAAACTGGTTGAACAGGCCTTGTTGATGGAAGGGTATGGTGCGAACTGCATTTATTGTACGGATTCTGCCGGTCATATGCTGCCGCAAGATGTCACGGACCGCATTTCCGCGATCCGTGCAGCCCTTCAGCCGGAAACCGAGCTTGGTTTCCATGGTCACCACAATCTTGGGATGGGCATTGCCAACTCTGTTGCCGCAGTGGCTGCTGGTGCGAACCGTATTGATGGCGCCATTGCCGGGCTTGGGGCTGGTGCAGGAAATGCGGCAACCGAACTTCTCGTGGCCGTGTTTGAACGCATGGGGGTCGAGACCGGCGTCGATTTATTCAAGATAATGGACGCCGCCGAAGACCTTGTAGTACCGATGATGGATCGCATGATTCGGGTGGATCGCGGGTCACTCGTCCTCGGTTATGCCGGTGTTTATTCCTCGTTCCTGCTGTTTGCAGAACGGGCTGAAAAGCGCTACGGCATACCTGCGCGTGATTTGTTGCTGGAACTCGGGCGTCGCGGCATGGTCGGCGGTCAGGAAGACATGATCGAAGACCTTGCACTTACGATGTCCAAAAATGCCGGAACGATAGTTTCGACAAAATGATCTTCCAGGGCTGATTTCGGAAAAGAGATCACTATTGTCAAAGAGTGTTAGGATGCCTCCATCTCTTATTAAACTTTGAGAATGTCTATATTGGCACAGTTGATGCGGTTGGTGGAGGCGTCCACCCCATCGCTTACGCTTCGGGTTGCGACGTAGCCAGGTCAACAACAAAGCGTAACCTGCTGCTGTTGGCCGCTCTCCATGGCCAGTTAAGCCCAATCGGAGAAGCCGCTCCTTCGTTATAGCATCAGGCAACCTCGTAATGACGCCTTCAGAAGAAAACACAGCGAGCGCTTCCCACTCTTCACGGGTGAGCAGATCGTAAAGTTGATCTGATGATGGGTGCGTGGCTTGCAATATCCCCTTCATTGATTGTCCCTTTTCTGGAAATCAGATCATGTTGAAATGACGAAGTGCGTCTTCGACATCTTTTCGCTTCCCTAAAGGACATGGCTTTTCTCGCCGAGTAGGATCAATCCGATTTGGTGCGATCCTCTTCGTCAACCCATGTTCAGCCATTACGTCAGCAATCCAGCAGGTCTGGGCCGAATATCCATGCTGATCCTTTATATGCAGTTGGATCTGTCTGTAAGTGGCCATCTGGCTCCTCCCTTATTTGGAATTGTTTACCTGTCCGCTTCAGATTCACAATGTGCGTCGCTAAACGCATTTGGCACTATAATGCGGCGATCCATCCCAAACGAGATCCCATGAGGCGCCCGGTCGAACATTACGAACAGTCGTAGGATCAAATACTACCAAGCAATCTCCCTCCGGGGCGCGCACAGAGGGGTAGATGAGGCCGATATGCTCATCAGCTATCAGCGCCTCGGATAGCGCCTGACCCTTTGGATAGCCCACTGCAGGATCAGCATGTAAGCACGGGTGATCTGGTTCATCTCGAATGTCAGCGAACTCGCCGATACAATCTGAAATGATCTCTACATAACGCGCTTTGTCCTCATATTTGCCTATATAGGAAAGCTCGCGCGTGCGATGGAACGCGACCTCTGCGATGGATACCTGAGTATACCAAGCAGAATACCAAGCGCCGCGTTGTTCGCCGTTAAACCGATTTCCGCCCGTCCGTGTATATGTGAAGGCGGCATTGATATGACTATTGCCATAAGCACTGATATCTTGTTGCCGTTTCCGCCATGCGAGCATCAAAGGGTCCCAACTGGGGTCGTTACCCTTTTCTGCCTCTAAGCGCGCACTGGTCTGCCCTTCGAGATCAGTCAGTAGAGCCATCTCTTCGTCGTTATCAACTAATCCTGAAAGAACGGGTGGCTTGTGGTAAGTCGCGGATATCAGACGGACTAGGCCACGATCCTTAAGCTCCGTGAGGATCATGATCCCCCCCGCAATGCATCAAGATATTGTCGAACGCGCAAAAGCGCAGGTAGCCCACCTTCGATCAAAACATCTATTGGCCTGGCGCCGCGGCACAGTGGGCCTACATTCGGCAATTTAATCCAGCTATGCGCAATCTTGTCATCAAAGTAGAGGTTCAACGATTTGTAGATGCCAACGATAGCACTCAATCGGAGAACCTGATCTTTGCTAAGCTTTCCAGAAAAGTTCGGCTTTCTAGCCCTCTTCCACGTACTGAGAGACATATCCACGAGGTTTGCGCTTTCCTCGATCGAGAGGCCCCATTGTTCACAAATGCGGTTGACCGCCTTGAGGCCCACTAACGCTTGCTGTTCGCTGACAGTGGAACTGGCCTTCTGCATTTCATTGGACAAAGGGACGGCAAGTAGGCCTGACAGTCCGATTGGCTTGATTTCTCCAAGCAAGCCTTCGTCCGAGTTGCCACCTAACTCACTTACAATCACCGGCCCGGAGGAAAGGTGCCTAAAATTTTCCTCCAGCTTCAGGTGCCTTTCGTAAAGCCGCTGAACCAACGGTGTAATTTTTCTGCCTTGCAAGTGCTTTCCCGGAATCTGAAGGTGCACAGTCCCCGCAGAACCGTGCTTCTGTTCTTCTATCTTAACCATCTAACCCTCCGCATTTGCCCTAGAATATAGTCCATTTGGACTGATTTGCAAGTTCATCAGGACCAATAGCCCCATTATCTGCCCATGCGAGCCGTCAAGAGTCCTAAAAAAGGAGAAGACCAGTGACGGCCATAGTTGAGAATGGTTTTATCTGGATGGTTCGCGTCCCTTATTTGGAGCCGTTTTCGGATCGGTGTGCGCGTCTTCTTCGCGCAGCGTCTTGACTGTTTCGGTAAACAGGTTCTCGAACCGCTCACGATCCGCCGTGATGTTTTCCTGTGCATCGCTGTCATATTGCCGATCAAGTTTGAACGCCAATTCTTCCCAAAATGCTTTCACACCCCGCGCCAATTGCACGCTCGGTCCTATATCGCGATCATCCGTATCCCATGCAATCGATGCGATGCGCTCTATTTGGGCGCGGGCGATATCAGTGACTTCGCGATAACTCAGCGTTTTACGTGACATTTCTCTCACCCTTCTTGCCGGCCCCCTACGGTCGGAAATAAAGCCGCCAGTCAAACCATCGAGTGCGGCTGGTCGATATCCCATAGTAGTTTCTCGCCAAAGAAACCAAATCGGGCACTTCAGCCAAGTAGATGTGGTTAACAAGGTTTGTATATTGCTCAACATCTTCTTGCGAGGCGGTGTCAGGCCACCAAACCACGCTACTGCGCAGTCGGTGAAGCTTCTTAAGGCTGGCCTCAACTATCTCAACTTTTTTGAGAACATCGCCATAAAAGATATCTTCCATTGCACGCTTCGTTCGCCAAAAATCCGCGTAGATATTGTTGAACGCTGGATCGTCTAACGGCTTCTCAACATTAATCGTGCCAATCGTTTTGATTATCTCTTCAACATTGGTCTGCAGATCGTCAGTTAGCTGGCGACGTACAGGAGCATGTTTCTCTCGGTCTGCCAGAGAATGTCGCCGAAATATGTATAGTGGACCAAAAACCAGAGGAGTCGCACCGAGCGCCCATGTGACGAATGTTTCCCACTCTGCAAAAGCAAGTGTCTGAATAGCGTCAACCATCAGTGATCCCTACCCGGCACAGCCTATGGCTCCCTTAGTTGGAATCTGTTTGAGGGTTGGACTGATCACCTTGCAGCAATCGCCGTTGCAATTCTTCAAGTGCTTGGGATGTGCCGGACATATCGCGAAGATGCTTCTCCAAGACCTCACATACCGCCAACCATGCATGATCGACACTCTGATCGAACGGTTCCGCTTCGGTTGCCGCTTGCCGTTCAGCGCGGGCCAGTGAGAGGCCGCGACGTACATTTTCTTCGGTCGCAAAATTCATTGGTTCGCTCCCTTAAATGGAAAAAAGATCATTGGTCATCTCGGTGTCTATTCTGAATGGCCAAAATACACGTCACCAACCCTAGAGCCAGAACTACGACCCCGATCAACGATGCATAGAGAGGTTGATCTTCGAAATTGATTAAAACTGACGCTGCGACCCCCATGCAGATTGCTGCAACGATCTCTGCTACCAATGGGCTCACTTTTGAGAGAATTCTCTGCATCACTGCCCCTTATTTGGAATAACGGTCGCGCATACTGTCGATTTCGTCGATAGAGCGGCAGTTCGTGGCCAAGCGATCAGCGAAGGCTTTTTGAGTATCTGTATCCACGTCAGCCAAGACATAGCGCATCAGTTCAAATGCCGCGTCCGATGTTCTGGTCAGCGAATTTTGGGTCATAACCCGCAGGCCATATTTCCTTCCTTGTTCAGCAAGAAGTGCAATAGCCATCGCCCCGGCCTGCTTTACCAGCCGAATGTGCTCGTCAATGTCAATGGTGGCCTGTTCCATTTGCCACTGTATGTTGAGCATGTGATGGGTCTCATCGATATCTGAAAGCGCTTGCTTCAATTCGTCCACGTCAGTTGCATTGACGGTGATTACGCCATCTGCAGCACACGCCTGGTCCATCTTGTCGTGCCAGCCTGTGAGAAGATTGTGGGTGCGGTTAAGCTTATCTGGGTTTATGGCTGTCATGAGTGTCCCTTATTTGGAAATAGGTTTGGTGCGCTTAAAAGCGACAAGGCCGCCTATGAATGCGCCGATAAGACCAAACACCCACATTCCATTTACTGCGGTTCCCATTGCGGCCACCCCCGTCATCGATCCGAGGAAAGCGCCGACGATCAGACCGATAGCTGCACCAGTGAGCATTCTCTTCATTTCGTGTCCCTTATTTGGATCCCGGTTTCGCAGTGATGTTCGCATGAAAAGACACCTTGCCCGGATGGCCTAGAGTAGCGTCCTTCAACATCTCGTCTATAGCGTCGAGGACTTTCGGATCTGTGATTTCCCCGACCTTTAACTCATCCGGTTCCATTCGCTTCAAGTGATCTTCAATATTTTTGGGCATGGTTCACGTCCCTTAATTGGAATGCTCTAACGGATACCATCGCACTCTAAGTGACCTGAGTGCGACTGACACAATGTTCCTGTCAGTCGATCAAGGTGGTAATATCCTGTGATGTGCTCGTATCTAAACATCATCGTCGCCCAGAGAAGTGCAGAGAAGCCCAGTATTAGGATAGTAAGGCATATTGGGTTTCTAAGAAGGCTCATCTGTTGTCCCTTAGTTGGAATTCGTTACTCGGCTGATCTGGTTACAAACCATCCGTTCTTGGTTACAAAAGGGCCAATTTCGGTGACAAATTGGCCTAATCAGTTGACAGAACCCGTCAATCCGTTGACTCCGCCTCTTCTTGGGCTCGTTCCCGCACATCAGAAATTGGGCCGAATTTACGGTTCAGCGTCGAGCGCGATATTCCATATTTGATTACTATTTCGGATGGGCTTGGCCCATTTGGATTGAACCATTCTTCACCCGCCGCTTTTAGCGCCTTTTTGTCAATCGATGGCGGGCGGCCGCCGAGATTTCCAGTAGCATTTCGTGCTCGGCGTGCTTTCGCTGTAATCTCGCTGGTAATTGCCGCCTGTGTCTTCTGAGATAGTTGTGCCAATCGCACTGCTATCTCCGCATCCGTTGGTTTCCACTGGTAGACTTCACCATCCGTCATGACCCGAAGACAGGCCTTTGATCGAGCAATTTCCTCGACCACCTGCATGGCATCCGAGGGCGACAGAAACATTGTCGGATAATCAGCGACAACGATTTCATCGCCCTCATGAAGAAGTCGCAACAACGCTTGCCTCTCCACCAAATGTTCCGCAGTCAGCCGGTGCGTTCCTGACTGTGGTGTGTCACGATAAACGGGGCCTTCCAGCGTGAAATCATCAAGCCCCGCCTTCTTCAACGCTTCCTCTTGTTTGGCTACAGAGGGGCCATTTCCTCGTTTGCGAATGTACCCGAACTTCATGCTTCCAGTATGTCCATAACTTGACCATCATTTAAGTATTGACGTTATGATATAAGTTATGAATACTACTTTCAATGGTTATTTCAATTGGGATGCACTTTCTTTGTGTGGCGCTACAGTGTCATTTAACGAGAAGCGCACCGGTCCCGACAGACACGACTATCACAATAAGTTTCAAGGACTTGGCAAGAATGGCATACCGGTATGAAACATCAAAAGACGAATTGATGGCCGAGTTGGTGCGATGCGCGTATCAGGATCGCACTGCCATGATGGACAGCTTGGCATCAGGCGTCCCGTTATCTGAACAAATGTCAGAAGATGAGTTGTTGTCGAAAATGAACGACAACGACCGGGACTATTATCTCGAATGCCAACGCTACTGTCGTGACTTCATTCGGATGAGCCACAATCTCAAGCTTGGGGTGTTTCACCCTTCTATCAGTCCCACAGGGGCCACAAAATGACAGATCAGACTTTTCCAAATAACGAGCAGTTATTCACGGTTGTCGAACACCTCGGGCGGATGTTTATCAAAGACCATGTGAAACATGGCATGTCCGTCGGTGCATCCGGGTATCGCGATACGCGAGAAATTGCCGACTATCTCAGTCTTTCAATGCCCAAGACCCGTCAGCTTCTTAATTGGCTGTCGGAACTCGGTTTGATCGCCCAGGCCGATCCGATTGATGGCCGCACTTATCTGTGGGTTCTTGATGTGGAGAACGATAACGAACCGGACATCATGTCACCGTTTGCGGCCGACACTTCTGAGGTGAACTATGGCTGACGTAAAACATCCGAATATTGAAACACCGTGGATTACGCCGATCACAGAGTATTTCAAACGCGATAAGCATGCGCTTGGTCCGATGGTTTTAATTACCGTTCAAAACTCAGATGGAACCCGCAAAGTGGTGGAGGGCTATCACACAGAAAATGAGTGGTGGTTATCTGGCATGAGGCCCAATGATTACTATTCTGACCCATTAGAGGAATGTGTTGGTGAACCAATCGCTTATCGCGAGTTGCCCGCTCCATATGACGGGCCACACATTCGGCCAGCATTACCCGCGAACGTGGTTGAGTTTCCAAAATCTCAAATTGGTGGGAAATCATGACTGATCAGAATCTTCCAAATAACGAGCATCGATTGACGCGAACACTATCACAATGAATTTCAAGGAGTTAGCAAAATGGCGAACTCAGATTTTCCAAATAACGAGCAACGAGATGTCCTTAAAAGAAACTTTCAACGGTGCCAGGGAGATTTGATTCAAGCTCTGAATGGTATTGATCGCCCTATAGGCACTGCGGAAGAAATCGTTGAGCTTAAGCGAGCGGTTCTTCGATCTGAGCACGCTTGTATAAAGCATGGTGTTAGTGTGGAAACGGTGTGGGACTTTGCCGCACGAGAGCATGAAAAGCACCTTTCCTCTGTTCTGGATTATGCCAAAGAACAAGCACAGTTAGTCCCTGTGTTACCTAATGAGTTGCGAGACGTGCTTCCTTGGTTCTTGAGTATATGTGCCTTTGCATTTGCCTATGTTGCTTGGGGAAGTCTCGGGTGGGCGCTAATCGGTGGTGTCGCGGTATATCTCGGGATTACACTTTGTCTAATTGAGCTTCTCCCAACACCATCTATGAGGGTAGGACGGATGGCCGCAGAGCGTTCTGTCGATGTATCAGATATTTGGCCCACAGGAAGCCGAACATTGAGAGAGTACACGCTCGGGTACCGGTTAACGGAAATCCGTAACGCACGAAGAACCGGGAAACGCAACCGGATCAAAATTCGGTAGAGGGTTATTTTTCCAATTACCGAGCGGGTCAAATGATCGAGTTCAAGAAGCATATTACCCGATCTATGCTTTCCAGCGAGAGTTCAACTTTGTTTGTTTTTGGCGATAATCTCGAACGCAAAGGAATGGGCGGGCAGGCGAAAGAGATGCGAGGTGAAGTGAATGCTGTTGGCATTCCGACTAAGCGCGCTCCAGCAATGTCGTCCAGTGCATTCTTTACTGATCGAGACTTTGAAGAATGGAGACAGGCGTCTTTGCCGGACTGGCGAAGGTTGTTTGCGCATGCAAAAGTCGGCGGAAAGATAGTGTGGCCTGCTGATGGCATCGGCACCGGTCTTGCCCGATTGCAGGAAAGTGCCCCAACGATTGCTGCTGCAATTGAACGTAACCTTGCAGCACTAGAAAAAGTGGTTTCCTATGATCGATCAGAAATTTCAAAATTACGAGCAGACAAAGACAGCAGCTCTAAGGAGGAATAAAAACAGATGGTAAATCCAATTATCAATGTGGCGTTTTCTATGATTTGCAGCCTTCCAGGCGGATCACTCGCAGGGCAGGGACCGGCGACGCTTGGCGCTGCCTATGCGTTATATGTCGAGCATGGCGAACAGACGACCCAGACTGACGCCTTTTCGACACTAATTCGGGAAGGGCGCATGTGGACGACAGACGACCGGCAGAAAATTGAACTTTTGGGCGATCCTATGAAGCCTGAATTTTCGATGCCAGTGCGCTCCGAGAACGGCCAAACGTTTTATGTCGTTAGTGAGCAGATCGATTGCGGGTCGAATGGACAAGGCGAATGAAAAACATCACAACAGGTTTGACCGCTATCACTTTGTTTGCCGGTACGGGAGGTTTTCACAGTGGAAAAACTAGCCGATGCCATTCAGCGTGAATGGTGGGGAGCGCCGTTTATGTTGATAGGTTCGAACATGCTTCTTTATATGGGCCTCAACCCAGCGGAAGTTTGGCCGGAAAACAGTTGGTTAGTGCATCTAATCTGGCGCATCAACGGCCTTGGGGGCGGAGTTCCCGCGCTTTTTTACGCGGGGTGGTTGATGGCTTGGCAAATTCAACCCGAAAGGGGCACTGAGAACATTTACCCGGCTATCACCCGTTGCGTGACAGCCTACTTGACTATGGCTTTGTCCATACGTTTTCAAATGTGGCTATAGGGCGACAAAATGTTTGGACCAAGAAAGGTTGTTCTGATGATAACCACCCTTAAAGCCGCATGTGTTGTCTTGGGCATGATGGTCGGAACGGCCAGCGCCCAAACGCTTGATGTTCAAATAACGTCAATGACGAACACAGTCTTTCAAGCTGAATTCGTAGAACCAACCAGCGTCTTTCCTGTTGGAACCATCCTAGAAGGCTCGATTTTGCGGGGTGACGGGTTTGGTGATCTTTGCGTTGAATTGGTTCGCGCTGAAAAGTTCGACATGGCACCACAACCCAACGAGTGTCACGCGATTGGGCACGTTCCATTGAACGATTTGCCGGATGGTTCTTTTGAGTTGGTTTCTTTTGATGTGAGCAGGGTGTTTAAACTCACGATCCAAAGCCCATACCAGCGCGACTTTGGTTTTCTTGGCAAGGGTGACTGCATCATCAGTTACCAGAACGGCAACACAGAAATCGTTAGCCGCCATCGTCTGTCTAATATGTTGAACGGGTGGGGGGAGCCGCCTTTGCCGCGCAACAGTCAAATCGAGTGCCCGCAATGAAGATTTTGCACCGCACCCAACTTTTAAGCCGGGATCGGTCACTGCCACACGGCCAAAATACCAATGAAGCAACTTGAACCATGAAGCTTTCGAGCAATCCACTTATAGAAGACGGCCTGAGCGCAATCCGGAGCCTGACCAAAGAAGCCAACGAGACAGAGCCAAAGTTGACTCTACTCGAACAGTCTCTTGCCGATCGGTCTCTGCCTGAAAGGCCAAAGGACGACAGGTCACTGACAGCGGATGAGCGCAAAGCGATCCTGGACGCATATTCCGCATACGCAAATGATGAGGCGCGCTGTAGCGGTATGCGAAAACGTCTTTCCTTCATCCATTCGGAAATCAAACATTGGCAAGAGCGGATTGCAATTGCATCCCGGTCAAACGTCTCCTGATCCAAAAGATACAGCGCCCCTTGACTCTGGACATGATTAGGACAATGTTCCTGTTATGTTCCAATCCATCGCCAGATTTGCAAAGCTCAGAATGATCGCGCGCCCCTTGGCGCTCTCACGCGTGCCCGCAGGGTTTCCATCACCAGCCGAAGATTATGTTGATCGAGATCTGGATCTGAACGAATTCATTGAACATCCATCTGCAACATTCTTCTTTCGCCTTGAAGGCGACAGCATGTTCCCGCTCATGCGAGATGGTGATCTTCTGGTTGTCGATCGGGCCATTGTTGCAATTGAAAGTGCTGGTTTCACCCTCGTCAAAGGTGACTTGA
>TARA_R110002012_G_scaffold320744_2_pt1 | contig 58317 bp, 70 predicted proteins | sample TARA_R110002012 | Tara Oceans TARA_R110002012 (sample SAMEA4396515) | marine metagenome | biome: Westerlies Biome; feature: [DCM] deep chlorophyll maximum layer (ENVO:01000326); material: water (ENVO:00002006), including particulate matter (ENVO:01000060) such as... | depth 40 m
TGACAAAAACCTACTATTGGTTTCTGGTTCTGTACCTGGTCCTAAAAATTCTTTCGTTATTCTAGAGAAGTAAGCCATGGAATTAGCAGTAATTAATCAAAAAGGAGAAGACACAGGTAGAAAAATCAGCTTGTCTGATGAGATCTTCGCAATCGAACCTAACGATCACGCGATCTACCTTGATGTAAAGCAGTACTTGGCTAACCAAAGACAAGGTACGCACAAGTCTAAAGAGAGAAATGAGATAGCTGGCTCTACTCGTAAGATCAAGAAGCAAAAGGGCACTGGTAGTGCACGTGCTGGATCTATCAAGTCGCCACTATTCCGAGGAGGAGGAAGAGTATTTGGCCCGCAGCCAAGAGACTATTCTTTCAAATTGAATAAAAAGGTAAAACAACTAGCCAGAAAATCTGCACTTGCTTATAAAGTGAAAGATAACAGCTTGTCAGTATTGGAAAGCATTTCATTTGACTCTCCAAAAACTAAAAGCTACATGGCACTGCTTAATGGATTATCTCTAGGAGATAAGAAGACGTTACTAGTACTTCCTGAGGAAAATACTAACGTTTTCCTTTCCAGCAGAAACTTGCCAAAGGCAAAAGTTGTGACTGTAAATGATGTAAATACTTACCAAGTACTTAATGCTGATCACCTAGTGATCTGCGAGGGTTCTCTTAGTAAGTTGGAAACCATTTTATCGAAATAAGACAATGGATATTCTAAAGCAGCCTTTAATTACAGAAAAGATTTCTGCCATGAACGAAAGAGGCGTTTATGGATTCATCGTGGAGAAAACTGCGAAGAAACCAGAAATCAAACTTGCTGTAGAAAAAACGTTTGGTGTGAAAGTGGTTTCTATCAGGACCATCAGATATGCTGCAAAGCATAAATCAAGATACACCAAAGCTAAAGTGGTTTCAGGCTTTACCAACGCTTTCAAGAAAGCAATCGTGCAAGTAGCCGATGGTGAAGTGATTGATTTTTACGGAGAAATTTAATTGAATCTATATCATGGCAATTAAAAAGTTGAAGCCTGTAACTCCAGGGACAAGATTCAGAGTAGCCCCAGCATTTGACGAGATTACATCGTCAAAGCCGGAGAAATCTCTTCTTACTCCTATCAAGAAGTCAGGTGGACGAAATAATGAAGGCAAAATGACTGTCCGCAATATCGGTGGTGGTCATAAGAGAAGACTACGTATCGTAGACTTCAAAAGAAACAAGTTTGGTGTACCTGCAGTGGTGAAAGCTATTGAGTATGATCCAAACAGAACGGCACGTCTCGCCCTACTATATTACGCAGATGGTGCTAAGGCCTACATTATCGCCCCGGAAGGTTTGTCAGTAGGACAGACAGTGATTTCCGGTGAGCAAGTTGCTCCAGAAGTGGGTAACGCAATGCCAGTAGCAAGTATTCCTATGGGTACTATTGTACACTGTGTGGAATTGAAGCCTGGAAAAGGTGCCGCAATGGTAAGAAGTGCTGGAGGTTATGCACAGATCGTAGCCCGTGACGGGAAATACGTGACAGTAAAACTTCCATCTGGTGAGATGAGACTTGTACTAAATACGTGCATGGCAACTGTTGGAACTGTTTCCAATGGTGATCACATGAACGTAGTATTGGGTAAAGCCGGTCGTAAGAGATGGCTCGGAGCTCGTCCTCGTGTAAGAGGTGTAGCAATGAACCCAGTAGATCACCCGATGGGTGGTGGTGAAGGTCGTTCTTCTGGAGGACATCCTAGATCTAGAAAAGGTCTATTGTCTAAAGGAAAGAAAACAAGATCTCCTAAGAAGTATTCAAACAAGTTCATCGTAAGCAAAAGATCTAAATAATTATGGCACGTTCATTAAAAAAAGGTCCTTATATCGAGCACCATCTTGTGAAGAAAGTGGATGCTCAGAACGAATCAGGAAAGAAATCGGTAATCAAGACTTGGTCAAGAAAATCAATGATTTCTCCGGATTTCGTAGGACATACCTTCGCTGTGCATAATGGGAATAAATTCATTCCAGTATTTGTAACAGACAACATGGTAGGTCATAAGCTAGGTGAATTTGCTCCTACCAGAAATTTCAGAGGCCACATTGCCAAAAAAGATAAAGGAAAGAGATAATCATGGAAGCATTAGCAAAATTAAATAATGTCCCTACATCTCCGCGTAAGATGCGCCTTGTGGCTGACCTTGTCAGAGGCAAGAGAGTAGGATTGGCACTTAGCATATTGAAATTCACTCCTAACCATGGAGCTATTCGACTTGAGAAGTTGTTGCTTTCCGCTATAGCCAACTGGCAGGCGAAAAACCCTGATGCCAAATTGGAAGAAGCTGACCTTTTCATCAAAACTGTAATGGTGGATGAAGGAAGATCTCTTAAGAGATTAAGACCAGCTCCTCAAGGTAGAGGACACAGAATCCGCAAGAGATCAAATCATGTAACCCTAATTGTTGATTCTTTCAATGAAGAGGCTGTTACCGCTGATGTAGTAGAAACAAACGAAAAGGCAAATTAAGAACAGACTATGGGACAAAAGATCAACCCAATAGGATTTAGACTTGGTGTAGTCAAAGGCTGGGATTCCAACTGGTACGGTGGGAAAGACTTCGCTGAAAAACTGCACGAAGATCAAAAAATCCGTAAGTACGTCCTTGCCAGAATTCCTAAGGGAGGTATTTCTAAAGTGATTATTGAGCGTACGCTTAAAAGAATCACTCTTACGATACATACTGCCCGTCCAGGTGTTGTAATTGGTAAAGGTGGAGCCGAAGTAGATAAACTGAAAGAAGAGCTTAAGAATATCACCAATAAGGATATTCAGATTAATATCTTCGAGATCAAGCGTCCTGAGTTGGATGCGAAATTGGTAGGTGAATCAATCGCTCAGCAGCTTCAAGCAAGAATTTCTTTCAGAAGAGCTATGAAGCAAGCTATAGCAGCATCCATGAGAGTGGGAGCGGAGGGAATTAAAGTTAAACTTTCTGGACGTCTAGGCGGAGCCGAAATGGCCCGTTCTGAAATGTACAAAGAAGGAAGAATTCCTCTTCACACGTTGAGAGCAGATATTGATTACGCATTGTCAGAAGCCCTTACGGTTTACGGACTTATCGGAATCAAAGTATGGATCTTCAAAGGTGAAGTGTACGGTAAAAGAGACCTTTCTCCTAATCAAGGTGCAGCTAATGAGCCAAAAGGTGCTCGTAATGCAGGCCCTAAGAGAAATGACGGTCCAAGACGAAGAAAAAGAAATAACTAATTTTCACCCATAAGTGAGAACTCATGTTACAGCCAAAAAGAACTAAATATAGGAAAATGCAAAAGGGCCGTGTCAAAGGCATTGCACAAAGAGGGCACACGCTTTCTTTCGGCAACTTTGGCATCAAATCCCTTGAGCCAGGATGGATCACATCCCGTCAGATCGAGGCAGCTCGTATCGCTATGACGAGAGCAATGAAAAGAGAAGGACAGGTTTGGATCAGAATTTTCCCTGACAAGCCTATCACTAAAAAGCCCGCAGAGGTTCGTATGGGTAAAGGTAAAGGTGCTCCTGAGTATTGGGTGGCCGTTATCAAGCCAGGAACGATCCTTTTCGAAGCTACAGGCGTGAGCCTGGAGACAGCTCAGGAGGCGTTGAGACTTGCACAGCAGAAATTGCCTGTAAGCACCAGATTTGTTGTTCGTAGAGATTACGCTGAATTATAAGCACTATGAAAAATACTGAGATCAATTCACTTTCAAACAGTGAAATCGCCGAGCGACTAGTCGCTGAGCAGGAGAATCTAACCAAACTTAGGTTTGCGCACTCGATATCTCCTATAGAGAATCCGAACAGAATCCGCGAGACCAAGCGCTTTATCGCAAGATTAAAGACTGCATTGGCTGCCAAATAACTAGCTAAAAAAAAGATTATGGCTACGACAGAGAGAAATCTTCGAAAAGAAAGAGTTGGTAAGGTGGTAAGTAACAAGATGGATAAGTCCATTACTGTAGCAGTAGAACGTCGCGTTAAGCACGCTATCTATGGTAAGTTTGTTGCCAAAACAACCAAATTTATGGCTCATGACGAGACCAACGAGTGTAACCCAGGTGACCTCGTGAAAATAAGCGAAACTCGTCCGCTGAGTAAAAACAAGCGTTGGAGAGTAGTTGAAATTATTGAAAGGGCTAAGTAATTATGATCCAACAAGAATCAAGACTAAGCGTAGCGGATAACTCTGGTGCCAAAGAGGTACTAGTGATCCGCGTATTGGGAGGAACCAAAAAGCGATATGCTTCCATCGGCGATAAAGTCGTAGTGACAGTAAAATCAGCGCTTTCTTCCAGCAGCATGAAAAAGGGTACCGTGTCAAGAGCGGTTATCGTGCGTACTCGTAAAGAAATAAGAAGAAAAGACGGTTCTTATATTCGCTTCGAGGATAACGCAGCTGTGTTATTGAACAACAACGATGAGCCAAGAGGCACACGAATCTTCGGCCCAGTGGCTAGAGAGTTGAGAGAGAAGCAGTTTATGAAAATCGTTTCATTGGCTCCTGAAGTATTGTAATCATGGAAAGAAAAATGAACAAGCAAACAAAGCTTCATATCAAAACCGGTGACACCGTTAAGGTTATCGCAGGTGATGACAAAGGCAAAACAGGAAAAGTACTTTCCGTAGATAAGCAAAAAAGTAGAGCAATCGTTGAGGGTCTTAACATGATCACTAAACACGTAAAGCCTACTGCTGCTAAGCCACAAGGTGGCATTGATAAGAAAGAAGCTTCCGTGCATATTAGTAACCTTATGCTTGTAGATCCTAAATCTGGTGAAGCCACTAGAACAGGTCGCAAGGCAGGTGAAAATGGTAAATTAGTAAGATACTCTAAGAAAACTGGGGAGGTGATCAATGGCTAATCCAAGAATCAAGCAAAAATACGTGGACGAAATCGTCCCTGCCTTGAAAGAGAAATTCCAATACTCTTCAATAATGCAAGTTCCTAAGTTACAGAAGATCGTACTCAATAAAGGTATCGGTGCAGCTGTAGCGGATAAGAAATTGGTTGACCAAGGTGTAGAGGAGCTTTCTTTGATCACTGGTCAGAGAGCAGTATCTACTATTGCAAAGACTTCTGTATCCAACTTTAAGTTGAGAGAAGGAATGCCTATCGGAGCCAAAGTTACTTTGAGAGGACAGACAATGTATGAATTCCTAGACCGTTTGATCACAATCGCACTTCCACGTGTAAGAGATTTCAAAGGTATTTCTGATAAAGGTTTTGACGGAAGAGGTAATTACACACTAGGTGTGCAAGAGCAAATTATCTTCCCTGAGATCAGCATTGAGAAAGTAAACAGAATCTCTGGAATGGATATCACATTCGTCACTTCTGCTAAAACAGATGAGGAGAGTCTTGAATTGTTTAAGGCTTTCGGAATGCCTTTCGTTAAAAAAACTAAAGAAGAATAGTTATGGCAAAAGAGTCAATCAAAGCTCGTGAGAGAAAAAGAGAGCGTCTGGTAGCCAAGTATGCTGATAAAAGAGCCGCGCTGAAAGCAGCCGGAGATTATGAAGCACTTGATAAATTGCCAAAGAACGCATCACCGGTAAGACTGCACAACAGATGTAAACTTACTGGTCGCCCTAAAGGCTACATGAGAAAGTTCGGTATCAACAGGGTAACCTTCAGAGAAATGGCCTCAGCAGGCAAAATCCCTGGAGTCACTAAGTCCAGCTGGTAAAATAACGACAGTAGTTTTTATTATAAAAATCAATTCGTAACTTTGCACGCCCAAAACGGGTGTAGCTAGACTATAAATACAATGACTGATCCAATAGCTGATTATCTGACTAGGTTGAGAAATGCCATCAAGGCTTCTCACCGAATCGTAGAAATCCCTGCTTCTAACATCAAGAAAGAGATTACAAAAGTATTGCACGACAAAGGATACATTCAGAATTACAAGTTTGAAGAAAACGGTCCTCAGGGATCCATCAAAATTGCTCTGAAGTTCAACCCTGTTACAAAGCAAAACGCTATCGTAAGCTTGAAGAGAGTTAGTACGCCAGGTTTGAGAAAATATGTGAAACATACGGAGCTTCCAAGAGTAATCAACGGCCTTGGGATAGCAATCGTTTCCACCTCTAAGGGTGTGATGACAGACAAAGAAGCCCGCACTGAAGGTGTAGGTGGAGAAGTTCTTTGCTACGTATACTAATTTACTATCATGTCTAGAATAGGTAAAAAATCAATAAATATACCCGGCGGTGTTACTGTAGACGTCACAGCTCATGGAACTGTGACTGTTAAAGGTCCTAAGGGTACTCTGGTTCAGGATGTGAATCCCGATATTCAGGTGAAAGTAGAAAACAACGAAATAGTTGTTGCGCGTCCTACCGATTCCAAAAGACACAAGTCTATTCATGGTCTTTACAGATCTCTGATCAACAATATGGTGATCGGCGTTTCTGAAGGATATAAGAAAGATTTGGAGCTTGTGGGTGTAGGTTATAAGGCTTCTAACCAAGGTCAGATTCTCGAATTGAATCTTGGTTATTCTCACAATATCTACTTTGCGCTGCCTGAAGAGGTATCGTTGAAGACGGAAACTCCTAAAGGTAAAAATCCAATCATTACTTTGGAGTCAATTGATAAAGAATTGATTGGTCAAGTTGCTGCAAAAATCAAATCACTTCGTAAGGTTGAACCTTACAAAGGAAAAGGTGTGCGCTTCATTGGTGAACAAGTTAGACGTAAGGCTGGTAAGACTGCCGGTAAAAAATAATAGGTTATGGCATTTAACAAGAATTCCAGAAGACTTAGAATCAAGCAGGGTATCAGAAGGAAAATTTCCGGTACAGATTCCAGACCTCGTTTGTCAGTTTTCAAAAGCAATACTGGCATATATGCGCAGCTTATTGATGACCTTAAAGGTCAGACTGTAGCCCAGGCTTCTTCCAAAGAATTGGGAGCAAAGGCTAACACTAATGTATCAGTATCCAAAGAAGTAGGTAAGAAACTTGCGGAAAGAGCTGTTGCAAACGGAGTAGATTCCGTAGTATTTGACAGAAATGGCTACTTGTATCATGGGAATGTGAAAGCTTTGGCAGAAGGTGCCAGAGAAGGAGGCCTTAAATTTTAATAAGCTATGTCTCAACTAAGAAGAAAGCCTATCAGGGCTACAGATACAGATTTAAAAGAAAAAGTAGTAGCTATCAACCGAGTAGCCAAAGTGGTAAAAGGTGGTAGAAGATTCTCTTTTTCTGCAATAGTTGTAGTAGGAGATGGCCAAGGTGTTGTCGGTTACGGATTGGGTAAAGCCAATGAGGTAACAGATGCAATCACTAAGGGTATCGAAGATGCAAAAAAGAATTTGGTGAAAGTGCCAATCTTAAAGGGAACTATCCCTCACGAGCAAATTGGTAAATTCGGAGGAGGATTCGTTTTGATCAAGCCAGCAGCAGCAGGTACAGGCGTTATCGCAGGTGGTGCAATGCGGGCAGTTTTGGAGAGTGCAGGCGTAACAGACGTACTAGCTAAGTCCAAAGGATCATCCAACCCTCATAACGTGGTTAAAGCTACTATTGAAGCTTTGGTTCAGCTAAGAGATGCTATCGCTGTTTCACAACAGAGAGGCGTTAAAATGTCTAAAGTATTTAACGGATAATTATCATGGCTAAGATCAAAATCACGCAAACGAAAAGTACCATTGATAGACCAAAAGATCAAAAAGCAACTATTACTGCTCTTGGTCTGGGTCGCATCAGCAAATCAGTGACCGTAGAGAATACGCCACAGATTGCAGGTATGGTAAATAAAGTTAATCACCTTGTAAAAGTGGAGGAAGCTTAATTATGAAACTGCATACATTAACACCAGCTGAAGGATCTACCAAAAACCGCAAGAGAATTGGTAGAGGTACAGGTTCAGGTAGAGGTGGTACTTCTACAAGAGGTCACAAAGGAGCTAAATCAAGGTCAGGTTATAAGTCTAAACTAGGTTTTGAAGGTGGTCAAATGCCACTTCAGAGAAGAGTTCCTAAATTTGGATTCAAAAGCTTGAACCGTATTGAGTTCAAACCAGTAAATTTGGATACATTGCAAAGCCTTGCCGAGCAATACAATCTTGAAGTAGTAAACATGGAAGCTATGGTTTCTCATGGTATTGCTTCTAAGAATGACAAAATCAAAATCCTCGGTGGAGGTGAATTGAAGTCCAAATTAGACGTAACCGCTCACAAATTCTCCGCATCTGCTTCTGCAGCTATTGAGAAGGCGGGTGGAACGGTAAACACAATTTAATTTAATGAAAAAGTTTATTTCGACAGTTAAGAACATTTTCTCTATCGAAGACCTTAGAGTTAGAATCATGAATACGATCGGATTTTTGATCATATTCAGATTAGGGTCGTTCATAGTTCTTCCAGGTGTTGATCCTTCTCGTTTGGATGGGGCTCCTGAAGGAATATTTGGATTGATAGATACCTTCCTAGGTGGAGCGTTCAGTAACGCGTCTATCTTCGGTCTGGGCATTATGCCTTACATATCTGCTTCCATTGTGTTGCAGTTATTGACTGTCGGAGTACCATATTTTCAGAAGATGCAAAAAGAGGGTGAATCTGGTAGAAAAAGAATCAACCAGATCACTCGGGTTTTGACTATCCTAATTACAATAGCACAAGGTATTGGATATGTGTCCGCTACTATTATGCCTACTGGAGCAGTGATGGTTAGCTCAACCTTATTTATGTTTAGTTCTTTGGTTTTACTTTCTGCCGGCACCATGTTTTGCATGTGGCTAGGAGAGAAAATCACAGAAAAAGGTATAGGTAACGGTATCTCAATGCTTATTATGATTGGTATTATATCAAGATTCCCTGGAGCTATCATAGCGGAGGGGCTTGAGAAAGGTACCTCAGGAATGTTGCTTCTTCTTATCGAGGCTGCTGTATTGTTCTTTGTAGTGGTTGGGGTGATTGCCTTGACAGAAGCTACCAGAAGAATTCCTGTACAGTATGCTAAGCAAGTAGTAGGCGGTAAAGTGTATGGCGGTCAGCGACAGTACATACCTATCAAGGTAAATGCTTCCGGAGTTATGCCAATTATCTTTGCCCAATCTTTGATGTTCGTACCGGCTCTTATTGCGCAGATCTGGGCATCTGAGAATGACATTGCCAATTATATTGGTGCTACGTTCAGTGACTTCACATCATGGCAATACAATTTGCTTTTCGCACTGATGATCATTCTTTTCACTTTCTTCTATACTGCGATTACAGTTAACCCTGAGCAGATAGCTGAAGACATGAAGAGAAATGGAGGATTTGTTCCCGGTATTAAGCCAGGAGCACCTACATCGGAATTTATCGACGGAATCATTTCGAAGATTACACTTCCGGGATCTATTCTCTTAGCTGCGGTAGCTATTCTTCCTGCTCTTGCGATTATATCCGGCGTGGGTGGTGAGTTTGCTCAGTTCTATGGTGGTACTTCTTTACTAATTATGGTAGGGGTAATCATGGATACATTGAGACAAATCGAAAGTTACCTGTTAATGAGACACTACGAAGGTATGATGAAAAGTGGTAATGTGAAGAATAACCCTTCTAATTACCAAGTTGCCTAAGATGATTAATTACAAGACTTCGGAAGAAGTTAAGTTAATAAAAGAAAGTGCCGATATACTAGCGAAAGCCCACGGGGAAGTAGCGAAACATATCAAGGAAGGGGTAAAGACCTCTTTTCTAGACAAAGTTGCTGAGGAGTTTATCAGGGATCATCACGGCGTACCTTCATTTAAGGGTTACAATGGATTTCCTGCTTCACTATGTATTTCTGTGAATGAAGTAGTTGTACATGGTTTTCCCAGTGAATATGAATTGAAAGATGGCGATATAATCTCAGTAGATTGTGGAGTCTTTCACCAAGGTTTTCATAGCGATTCCGCTTATACGTACCCTATTGGTGAGGTCTCTCCTGCTTTAAAAGCATTATTAAAGGCCACCAAAGATTCACTTTACATTGGAATTGAGCAAGCTGTTTTTGGAAAGCGGATAGGTGATATAGGTAATTCCATCCAAAAGTTTGTAGAGGCTAAAGGCTACACGGTAGTCAGAGAGCTAGTCGGACATGGATTAGGTAGAAATCTACATGAAGGGCCAGAAGTTCCCAATTACGGAAAGAAGGGAAGCGGTCCATTACTGAAAGACGGAATGGTGATCGCCATTGAGCCCATGATCAATCTAGGTACACGAAATATTGTACAAGAGCGGGATGGTTGGACTATTCGTACTGCGGATAGAAAGCCTTCAGCACATTATGAGCATACAGTAGCGATATTTGAAGATAGAACAGAGGTGTTAACATCTCATAAATACATAGAAGAGAATTTTAAATTCTAATATGGCCAAGCAAACATCAATAGAGCAAGACGGTACGATTAAAGAGGCATTGTCTAATGCGATGTTCAAAGTGGAACTAGAGAATGGACATCAACTGATCGCCCACATATCTGGTAAGATGAGGATGAATTATATAAAAATTCTTCCTGGTGATCGAGTTAAATTGGAACTGTCTCCCTATGATTTGAGTAAAGGCAGAATTGTATATCGATATAAATAAGACTGAGATGAAAGTAAAAACATCTATCAAAAAAAGAAGTGCTGACTGCAAGCTTATCCGTAGAAAAGGGGTATTGTATGTCATCAATAAGAAGAATCCTAAGTTTAAACAAAGACAAGGTTAAATTATGGCTAGAATTGCAGGTGTAGACATACCAGACAATAAGCGTGGCGTAATCGGTCTTACCTATATCTTCGGAATAGGTAGATCTGCAGCCAAAGCTATCCTGACCAAGGCCGGTATCTCTTTCGATAAAAAAGCAGGTGAGTGGGACGACGATGAGTCAACTGCTATCCGTAACATTATTGCTGAAGAATTCAGAACCGAAGGTGTATTAAAGTCAGAGATCCAGTTGAACATCAAGCGACTACAGGATATTGGTTGCTATAGAGGTTTGAGACACAGAAAAGGACTTCCAGTTCGTGGTCAGCACACCAAGAACAACGCCAGAACAAGGAAGGGTAAGAGAAAAACAGTTGCTAACAAGAAGAAGGCAACTAAATAAAACCTGATTTAGATTATGGCTCAGAAAAGAAACGATAAAGCAAAGGGTAAAAAAAGAGTAGTAAAGGTTGAAGCTGTAGGTCAAGCTCACATCAGAGCATCCTTCAACAACATCATCATCTCTCTTACCAACAATGCAGGTCAAGTAATATCTTGGGCTTCTGCCGGTAAAATGGGTTTCAGAGGTTCAAAGAAAAATACTCCTTACGCAGCTCAAATGGCGGCGCAAAACTGTGGACAGGTAGCATATGACTTAGGTTTGAGAAAAATCGAAGTATTTGTAAAAGGTCCGGGATCTGGTCGTGAATCAGCGATCAGAACATTGCAAAATGTAGGATTGGACGTGACTACGATCATCGATGTGACTCCAATGCCGCACAACGGTTGTCGTCCTCCTAAGCGTAGAAGAGTTTAATTATAAAATTGTAATACAATGGCTAGATATACAGGTCCTAAAGCAAAGATTGCCAGAAAATTCGGCGAAGCTATAGAAGGACATAGCAAAGCACTTGCAAAGAAAAACTACCCTCCTGGCATGCACGGAAGAGGTAGAAGAAAAAAGCAATCTGAATACGCAATCCAACTTGCTGAGAAGCAAAAAGCAAAATACATCTACGGAGTATTGGAGAGACAATTCGCGAAGATGTTTGATATTGCTTCCAGAAAAACTGGAATCACCGGAGAGAACCTTCTTCAGCTTTTGGAAGCTAGATTGGACAACACGGTATATAGATTGGGAATTTCCCCTACCAGAAGAGGTGCTAGGCAACTAGTTTCCCACAAGCATGTGCTTGTAAACGGTGAGGTGGTTAATATTCCTTCGTTTACACTTAAGCCAGGTGATGTAGTTTCTGTAAGAGAAAGATCCAAGTCTCTAGAAGCAATCACTAGTAGCTTAGCAGGTAGAGGTGCTAATAAATATTCCTGGTTAGAGTGGGAAGGCACATCATTGACCGGCAAATTCGTCAGTGTTCCAGGCAGAGATGATATTCCTGAGAATATCAAGGAGCAACTCATTGTCGAACTTTACTCTAAGTAATATTTTAATATTTTCAGCTTTTAAAAAAGAACGAGATATATGTCCATACTAGCATTTCAAATGCCCGAGAAAGTGGTAATGGAAAAAGCCGATGATTTTCATGGCTTATTCACTTTCAAACCACTCGAAAAAGGCTATGGAGTTACAATCGGTAACGCCCTGAGAAGAATTTTGCTTTCTTCATTGGAAGGTTATGCCATCACTGCCATCAAGATTCCTGGTGTAGTGCATGAGTTTTCGACCATCGAAGGTGTAGTTGAAGACGTTACAGATATTATTTTGAACCTAAAGCAAGTGAGATTCAAAAAGGTGCATGAAGCATTTGACGGAAAAATCACTGTAGAGATTAAAAATCAGTCTGTATTCACTGCAGGGGACATTGCTAAGTTTACTTCTTCTTTTGAAATCTTAAATCCAGAGTTGGTGATTTGTCATATAGACGATACCAAAAACTTTGAGATCGAATTGACGATGGATAAAGGAAGAGGGTATCTACCAGCTGAAGAATCCAAACCAAAAGAGCAAGTTTTCGGTACTATCGCTATCGATGCAGTTTTCACACCTATTAAAAATGTGAAATACAGTGTTGAAAATACGCGTGTAGAGCAGAAGACTGACTTCGAAAAATTGATCTTGGAAGTATCTACTGACGGTTCTATCCACCCGGAGAAAGCCCTTCAGGAATCTGCCAAAATCCTTATCCAACACTTTATGTTGTTCTCTGACCAAACTATGGTTCTTGATTCAACTGGAGTAGCGGAGCCGGAGCCGATTGACGAAGAATTCTTGCATATGAGAAAGCTTCTTAAGACGTCTTTGAGTGATCTTGACTTATCAGTTAGAGCGTTCAATTGTCTTAAAGCTGCTGATGTGAAAACATTGGGTGACCTTGCCAAGCTTGAAATTTCTGATATGATGAAATTCAGAAACTTCGGTAAGAAATCCCTAGCTGAGCTAGAGCAACTTATCCAAGAAAAAAGCCTGACCTTCGGGATGGATATTTCTAAGTATAAACTTGATGAAGAATAAATAATAATGAGACACGGTAAGAAATTTAACCACCTTGGAAGGAAGGCCGCTCATAGAAAAGCAATGCTTTCTAATATGGCAACTTCGCTGATTCTTCACAAGCGTATCTCAACAACGCTTGCCAAGGCAAAAGAATTGAAGAAGTATTTGGAGCCACTGGTAACAAGAGCTAAAGAAGATACTACACATAATAGACGTATGGCTTTCGCTTATTTGAAAAATAAGGAAGCTATCATCGAACTGTTCGGTGAAGTAATCGCTAAAGTAGCTACTCGCCCAGGTGGATACACAAGAATTATTAAAACTGGTTTCAGATTAGGTGATAATGCAGAAATGTGTATCATCGAGTTGGTAGATTTCAACGAATTGATGTTGAAAGATGCTCAGCCAGCTAAGAAAACTACTAGAAGATCTCGTAGAGGTTCAGGTAAGTCTACTACAGCTGAGGAGACTAAATCAACTGCTGCACCTGCAGCAGAAAAAGCTCCTGCAAAAGATGCCGAGGAGCCAAAGTCTCCTGAAGCTTCTGCTGATTCCGCTGAAGAAGAAACTGATAACAAATAAGTTGATCGGTGGATTCACGATATTGAAAGGATTGGACATTTGTTCAATCCTTTTTTTATACCCTTTTCATTTAACTTCCTTCCCAATAAATATTTAACTTTGGGCAATTACTAAGCAAAATGATCAAACAAAAAGCAACTTTACTCTTGGCCGATGGAACGGTCTTTCACGGTTCTTTAATTGGTAATCCAGGGACAAATGGTGGTGAGATTTGCTTCAACACCGGAATGACTGGCTACCAGGAGATCTACACAGATCCTTCCTACACCGGACAAATCATTGTTACTACTACATCTCACATCGGTAATTACGGTGTGATCGATACAGAAGTAGAGTCTGATCATCCTACTATTGGTGGAATCGTCGTAAATACATTTTCAGACGTGTTTTCCCGACTGGATGCTTCAGGCTCGCTGCAGGATTATTTAGTAAAAAATGGCATTACTGGAATAGCAGATGTAGATACCAGAAAATTGGTAAGACATCTTCGTTCAAAAGGAGCTATGAATGCAATTATCAGCTCCGAATTTGAAGATGATCTCGATGGCCTTCAAGCGAAACTTAATCAGGTTCCTGACATGGACGGACTTGAGCTTTCTTCTACAGTTTGTACGCAAGAGCCTTATTTTTATGGTGATGAGAATTCATCAATAAAAGTAGCTTGCATGGATTTCGGGATTAAGAAAAACATACTCCGCAATCTTACTGACAGAGGAGTTTATTGCAAGGTTTTTCCAGCCAAAGCAACGCTCTCAGAAATGGAAGAATGGTCTCCAAATGCCTATTTCTTATCCAATGGCCCTGGAGATCCAGCAGTAATGGAATATGCGGTAAAAACTACTAAGGATATTTTAGAAACGGGAAAGCCGGTTTTTGGAATATGTCTAGGTCACCAGCTTTTGGCTGAAGCCTGCGGAATTTCTACCTATAAAATGCATCATGGACACCGTGGGCTAAATCATCCTATAAAGAATCTGTTGACTGGGAAAAGTGAAATTACTTCTCAGAACCACGGTTTTAACATAAACCGTGAGGATACGGAGCAGAATTCAGACGTGGAGATCACTCACGTACATTTGAATGATAACACTGTTGCCGGAATCCGTCTGAAAAACAAGCCAGCTTTTTCAGTACAATACCATCCGGAATCCTCTCCTGGACCACATGATTCCCGCTATTTGTTTGACAATTTTATTTCTTTAATCAATAAAAATTAATACCCTTAAACCTTTTAAAACTATGACGTTGATTCAATCAATTCATGCAAGACAAATCCTCGATTCAAGAGGAAACCCTACCATAGAAGTAGATGTTTACACGGAAAATGGCGCGTTTGGTCGTGCAGCTGTGCCAAGCGGTGCATCTACAGGTATCAATGAAGCAGTAGAGCTTCGTGACGGAGATAAAGGTGCTTACATGGGCAAAGGGGTGACTAAAGCAGTTGCAAATGTAAATGATATCATTGCATCCGAACTTGTTGGCTTCGATGTGTTTGAGCAAAATATGATCGATCAGATCATGATTGAGCTTGATGGCACTCCAAATAAAGGTAATCTGGGTGCGAACGCAATTTTAGGAGTTTCTTTGGCAGTTGCTAAAGCTGCAGCTATGGAATCAAATCAGCCTCTTTACAGATATGTAGGTGGTGTCAATGCAAATACTCTTCCTGTACCAATGATGAACATCATCAACGGTGGCTCTCACTCTGATGCGCCTATCGCATTCCAGGAATTTATGATCCGTCCAGTTGGTGCTCCTACTTTCTCAGAAGCGATGAGAATGGGAACTGAGATCTTCCACAATTTGAAGAAAATTCTTCATGACAAAGGTCTAAGCACTGCTGTAGGTGATGAAGGTGGGTTTGCACCTAATTTCTCTGGCGGAACTGAAGAAGCTCTTGGAAGCATCTTGGACGCAATCGCTAAGGCTGGATACAAAGCTGGTGAAGATGTTACAATCGCATTAGACTGCGCTGCTTCTGAATTCTTCGTTGATGGCAAATATGATTATACCAAATTTGAAGGCTCTACTGGAGTAGCAAGAAGCAGAGAAGAGCAAGTTACATACCTAGCTGAGCTTACTGAAAAATACCCTATCGACTCTATCGAAGATGGTTGTGCTGAGGAAGATTGGGAAGGTTGGGCTATGTTGACTGCCAAAATAGGTAACAAAGTTCAATTGGTTGGTGATGATCTTTTCGTTACCAATGTGAAATTCCTTCAGAGAGGAATTGAAGAGAAGTCCGCGAACTCGATCCTGATCAAAGTAAACCAAATCGGTACATTGACTGAGACAATAAATGCAGTTAATCTAGCGCACAAAGCGGGTTTCACAGCAGTGATGTCTCATAGATCAGGTGAAACTGAAGATTCAACTATCGCGGATCTTGCAGTAGCATTGAATTGTGGACAGATCAAAACTGGTTCTGCATCACGATCTGACCGTATGGCTAAATACAATCAATTGCTTAGAATTGAAGAGCAATTAGGAGACTCTGCTATTTTCAACGGCAAACTTTAAGCTGATATATTAGAACTACTTCTATTTAATGACAGCTTGCTCTAGGCAAGCTGTCTTTTTTTGTATCATTTTTGTACCTTGAGACTCAATTATCATCAATGCATATGAGTAAATACGTTAAGTATACCAAAAGCTTCTACTTTCTTGGACTTGTCTTTTTTATAGCTTGGATGGTTTTTATTGATTCTAACAATGTCGTTAATCAGGTTAAGTTGAGTAATAAGCTTGGACAGCTGGAGGATCAAAAGGATTTTTACCTGGAAAGAAAAGAGAAAATCAAGGCCGAGCGAGAGGAATTGATGAGCAATCCTGAACTCTTGGAGAAGTTTGCCCGTGAGAAGTACTTAATGAAGAAAAATACTGAAGATCTCTATGTCATTGTTGAAAAGTAAATACCTGCATTTATTTTTTCTGGGGTTTATCCTGTTTCAAACTTCCACATTTGCGCAGCGTACAATTTATGAGGGAGATTCTATTCCCCTCAAAGACAGATTGTATTATGGAGGAAACTTCGGGATGCAGTTTGGTACGCTTACTTTAATAGATTTTTCTCCTTTGGTGGGTGTAATGCTCACGCCTAAATTCTCTTCTGGCCTAGGAATAACCTACCAGTATTTTAATGACAAAAGGTATGCAGGAGGAGAGACCTCTTCTTATGGAGGTAGAATATTTAGCAGATACAATATTTTCCCGAATATTTTCGCTCATGCAGAATATGAATCTATCAACTTTGATAATTACAATCTGTTTACGGATCGTTTTGAAAGGATTTGGTCAAAATCTCTATTCTTAGGGGGAGGTTATTTTGCTCCTTTCGGCTCTAGAGGTGGAGCAAATTTCACTTTTCTCTACAATGTATTGCATGATAACCTTCGTTCACCATATAACGAACCTTATGTGATACGTGTGGGTTTTGTGCTATAGATATATTTAATTTACTTTCATGGATTCTTTTATTTCAAAACTTTATAAAGCACATCAGGACTGCTCCGAATGCCCATCACCCAAAGTCATCCAGCAGTTCTTTGAAGATGTTCTTGGGTTATTGTTTCCAGAATTTACAGTTGAGAAGATTAATGACAAAGCGCAGATAGAGGCTTCCCTTACTTTATTGAAAGGTGATCTATCCTCTATCCTAGAAAGAAACCCACATTTACATAGCGGAATCGGTTCGAAGCTGGCTGATAGTTTTTTTCTAAATCTTGAGCTGATCTTTGATTGGATAAATCAGGATGTGGATGCAATGTTTGCCGGAGATCCTGCAGCCAAATCCAGAATGGAGATTTTAAGAAGCTATCCAGGCTTTTACGCAATATCAGCCTATAGAATAGCTAATTCCCTGCATAAGCTTGGAATCAAATTAATTCCTCGGATGATTACTGAATTTGCTCACAGCCGCACGGGGATAGATATTCATCCTGCAGCAACCATAGGTCAATATTTCTGTATAGACCACGGCACAGGAGTAGTTATAGGAGAAACCACGAGAATCGGCAATAATGTGAAAATCTATCAAGGTGTTACTTTAGGCGCATTGAGCGTGGATAAAGCAGATGCTGATAATAAGAGACATCCGACAATTGAAGACGATGTGGTAATCTATTCCGGTGCAACAATTTTGGGTGGAAATACCATTATTGGTGAAGGGTCTGTGATAGGAGGGAATGTTTGGCTAACAAAAAGTGTAGCTCCAAAAAGTAAAGTATATTACCAAACCCAAATGTATCACGCAGATACCGCTGTTACTGATATGTATGTTTTCAAAAACGATCAAGATGAAACTATTTGAACTAATAGGAAATACTCCACTAATACAACTTGATCGAATTCCAGTAAATCCAAAGGTTAAAATTTTTTGTAAGCTTGAGGGGCAAAACCCTGGCGGAAGTGTAAAAGATCGTGCGGCCTACAATATGCTTAGAAGTGCTATGGATCGTGGAGAAATTAAACCAGGTGACAAGCTCGTAGAGGCGACAAGTGGAAATACAGGTATTGCATTGGCTATGGTTGCCAAGGTTCTGGGTCTGGAGATGAAGTTGATCATGCCTGATAATTCTACCAAAGAACGCGTCATTTCTATGGAAGCTTACGGTGCAGAAGTGATTTTGACTCCAGCTGCTAAGACAATTGAATATTCCCGAACTCTTGCGGAGGAGATGAGCAAAGAAGGTTACTTCATGCTGGATCAATTTGCAAATCCTGATAATTATCTCGCACATTATAAAACTACCGGTCCAGAAATATGGGAAGATACGGATGGCGAAGTCACCCATTTTGTTTCGGCGATGGGTACTACCGGGACGATCATGGGAGTTTCTAAATATTTAAAAGAAAGGAATCCAGACATTCAGATTGTCGGTACTCAGCCTACAGATGGATCGAGTATTCCCGGCATTAGAAGATGGTCCCCTGAATTCTTGCCTAAGATTTTTGATCCGAGCAGAGTGGATCAAGTAATCGATGTAAGCGAAGAACAGGCTACTGAGATGACTCGAAGAATGGCTCGGGAAGAAGGGATACTTGCAGGTATGAGTAGTGGCGGAGCACTTTACGCTGCCATTGAACTTTCCAAAACGCTCAAAGAAGGGGTAATTGTATGTATTACCTGTGATCGCGGAGATAGATATTTGAGCTCTGATCTCTTTGGATAATATTACATACTAGGAATCATTTTCCCCGATTGAGGTAAATTTGCTATAACAATCTGCAATGATTTTTTGCTTCTTATAAGGGGAGTTTTTTTGTAAATCGGCCTCCTTTGAGTTGTGAAGGCTATTTTTAAGAGCTTTGTGCCGATTTGAGTTTAAAGAATTTTCTTGGGCAGAGGGTTTGTAATATTTCAATCACACCTACGATAGGTTTTAGATTGAAAGATTAAACGAACTATACCATGAACTCAATAAACGAAAATCAAGAAGAAAATAATAGAGAGGATCTTGCCGGTCAAAAAGCTGTAGAGAAGATCCGCGATCTGATAGATAAATCAGGTTCATGTTTTTTTGTTACTTCCACTACTTTAAATAATTCTCATAAATCCCGACCTATGTCAGTTCAAAAAACTGATGATGAAGGCAACATATGGTTTTTGAGCGCAAAAGATAGCATGAAGAATATGGAGCTTGCTGCGGATACTGATGTAACTCTATATTTCCAAGGATCATCTTATTCAGATTTTCTTGAATTAAATGGTCATGCATATGTCACCGATGATCGTGCAAAAATTGAAGAACTTTGGGACCCGACTGTAAAAGCTTGGTTTACCGAAGGAAAAGACGATCCAAGAATATCAGTTATACAATTCGTGCCAGACAGTGGCTATTATTGGGACAACAAGCATGGAAATGCAATAGCAGGAATCAAGGTTCTAATTAGCGCCATGTCCGGAAAAACGATGGATGACTCCATTGAAGGAACTTTAAAAGTGTAAGGGGGCACTTTAAAGTTCTGAGGTGATCTGTAAAGCGGATCACCTTTTTTTATGTTTGGTGACACTATATCTTAAAGAAAATCTTCTTCTTATAGAGGGAATAACATAAATACCACATACTTGCCCAAGTTAAGCATGCCGTTATAAGGTGCATTATTTTTTCCCCAATGCCTAACGGAGATAATATCCCCCCACTAAATATTTCTACAAATCCGAAGAGCCAACTGTGCCCTAATAATTCTGCGAAGAGATAGATAAATATAGAGTTCATACCAACTACTATAATCGGGAAAATCCATGATTGGCTTTTTTTCACATCGACAAGCCAGTAGAAATATGCCAAGGACAAAATAGCCCAGCCTCCTGAAGCAAATGTAAAAGCAGTGGTAGCTATCCGCTTAACAATAGGAGTGATGCCCGATAAATCCATCCCATATCCGATCGCTAACGCAATACCTCCAGTAATAATAAGAATCCTGAGTTTTTTGCTGTCCAACTTAGAAGAAAGTAACAGATTGCCACACATTGCACCCCAGATGGTGTGTGCTGCTGTCGGGATACAGTTTATAGCCACCCATCCACCATTATTGATTTTTCCCATCAAAAGCATATCGGTATAATTCCCAAAGTTGCTTCCATGCTCGTAAGGCACTTCAGGATTGTATAGGCGGTAAATGAGTTCGGTAAGGATAAGCAAGCTGATGGAAACTCCAAGCTGTACTTTCCAAGGTTGTCTGATCAATAAAAAAGTAATAAGAATGGTAAATGAGAGCTGGGTTAATACATTCCAAAGCTCAAACACAAACTTACCGGCATATACGCAGTGGAGACCAGTTCCAAAAAGAAAAAGCAGTAAGCATCTCTTCAAAATATGTTGGGACACTTTTTTTCTATCCCCAGAATTTGTCATTCGTTTGTTAAGGGAAAATGGCATTGCAACTCCCACTATAAACATGAAAAATGGCTGGATCAAATCCCAAAACCGCAAGCCATGCCAAGGATGATGAGTGAACTGCATGAAAAACATATGAGCTAAACTTCCTTCGGCACTGGCTTCTAAAAGTGATTCATAGATTAGCGCAGCCTCGGCAACTAGCAGACACATTACAAGGCCTCTATAGACATCAAGCGATTGAAGTCTTTTTTGAAGGTTGGTTTCACTGCTTATCATTTTATTCCTCCAAAAGCTCCAAAACACATATTTTTATGAAGGATTTCTACCCGGCTAAAACCTACCTTCTTCATTAGATCCAACTGGTAATTCATGGATCTGGGCGAATCCTCTTTTTCTATATAAGCTAAAACTTTTTGCCTGTAATCTTTTCCGCCCACACTTTCCAAATAATCTCCATAACGTTCCCAAGTAAATTCATTTAAGGCATCAGTGTCTTGGGTGATTAGATCAGAAATCATTAAACAACCTCCAGGTTTAAGTAGCTTAAAGAGCTTAACGAAGGTGGTTTCCCAGTCTAGATCGTCCCGCAAATGATGCAAGACTGCACCTGCTAAAATAATATCAAAGGAAGCGTCCGGAAGTAAAATGTCCCGAATGTCATTTTGGAAAATTGAAACATTTCCACTGGTCGCTGCTGATACCCGCTCCATAGCTTTCTCCAGCATTTTGCCACTGAGATCCAAAAGCGTACAATTTAAATTAGGGATTTTATTGAGCATCATCAGCGAATAGTTGCCTGCTCCACATCCTACATCCAAGATTGATTCGGAATTTGGTACTATTCTTTTGGCAGCTTCGGTGATGAGTTCCAAAGATATTTTGGCATCAATGGTAGCCACTTGACCAGTGTCAAGATTTGAAAATCGTTCTACATCGTTATCGAATCTTTCACGAATGTCTGCGACACTGGACTTATTCATATACATAGTTTTTGGGCTTGAAAAATATTTCTAAGGTGATTTTGTTAGTTCTATTATAGATGTTGATCAAATAGAATCATATTTCCGTCAGGATCCTTAATCATAAAACTAGCCGGGCCTGTACTATTTTCATCTGCCGGATTTATAATTATTTCTCCAGTAGATTTAAGGTACTGCTGGATTGTCCTCACATCCTGATATCCCTCTACTTCTTCAGCATTTTCATCCCAGCCAGGGTTAAAGGTCAAAATGTTGTCCTCAAACATCCCCTGAAATAAACCGATCAAAGTACTCTCATTTTTCATGATGAGGTAATTGTTTTTTAGGTCACCTCCGAAAACCGAGAACCCGAGCTTTTCATAAAATTCTTTGGATTTACTAAGGTCTTTGACACTAAGGCTGACTGAAAATGCTCCTAATTTCATGTCGGGAAGATTTGGAATTTTTGCTGAAGTAATCTGGTCTTTTCTGAGTATAGAATTTAAGGAAAATCCCAGGCAGAATGATGTCATTACTGCAATTGTAAAAAGTGAAAGCCGGTTCATAGTAAAACGTTTTAAGGTTATCTAACAAATTTCAAAAGGCTTATCATTGTACCCAGATGCATCGCTTCGTGATAATTATTGAAGGTGATCGCATCCTCTGCGCTAGCCAAATGAAAACCTTTGGAGGTGGTGTAAGGTGAATATTGGTTTAGTTTCCCCGACTTAAGGTCGGACTTTGTCTGCTCAATCGGCTTGATCAACAGCTCTTTGAAAAGCTCCACGGTATCCTGGGGTTCTGGAATTGTCGGCTTGGTTCCAGGCTTATATTTTTGAAATAAATCATCTGAAATCCTCAAAGGCTGATTTGCTAATCCATAGACAAGGCGCTGTTGTACTGCGATGACATGACCAATATTCCAAAGCAGATTGTTGTTGAATCCTTTGGGTACAGTATTCAATTGCTCTAAGTCATTATGAATAAGAAATTTAAGGTAAATGTTACGGTTGTTTTCCCAGATGTGGAAGTCGTTGGTCATAAGTTAATTTGGGTTAGTAGGTATTAATTATTAAGCTCGTATCGTTTTAGGCGATTTTTGGTGGCTGCGAGTTCATTCTTCAGATTATCAACTTTGCGAAGCAAATTGAATATTACATCTATGCCCGCCGGGTTGACTTCAAGGTCTTGATGGATTCGTATCATTCTTTCCAAATCTCCCACTTTTTCCTCAGGGATAAAGCGACTATGTTCCACGGTATGAATCTCTATCAGACCCAGACTGTAAAGTGAATCTACAAATGACACTTCGATTTCATAATGTGTACAAAGCGTCTCTATTAAAATCAATTCTTGCTGTGCCATCTTATCTTAGTTTTTGGAGTTCTTCAAACAACTTCTTCTCTTCCGCTGTGAGGTTGGAAGGATTTTTTATGGAATAGGTAAGGATCAGATCACCGAACTGCCCTTCCATTTTATACACAGGAAATCCTTTGCCTTTCAGTCTGACTTTGGTTCCAGTTTGTGTTTCTGAGGAGACCTTAAGTTTTACTTTGCCATCGAAAGTATCAGCTATAATCTCTCCACCAAGCATTGCAGTATAGAGATCCAAATCCACTGTAGCGTATAAATTGTCTCCCTCACGGGCGAACTTCGTATTGTTTTTGATCACAAATTGGATGTATAAATCACCGTTGGGCCCACCATTTATTCCTGGCGCACCTTTGCCTTTGATTTTGATTGTCTGTCCGTCTTCTATTCCCGCAGCAATTGTGAGTCGGATATTTTCCCCGTTGACGGTGAGCACTTGCTTATGTGTTGTGTAAGCGTCGTGAATACTTAGCTCCAGTTGGGCATTAAAGTCCTGTCCTTTGAATCTAGTGCTTCGACTCCCTTGTCGGAAGCCACCACCCGATCCACCAAACATGGACTCGAAGAAATCCGAATAGTCAGCTCCTCCGAAACTTTCTCCACCAAATCCAGCGCCTGGATTACTTTGACTTCTCTGCTGTCCTCCTGCTCCAGCGCCTGCTTGCTCAAACTGATCAGCATGCTTCCAGTCCTGGCCATACTTATCGTATTTCTTCCGCTTTTCAGGATCACTCAGCACCTCATTGGCTTCGTTGACTTCCTTGAATTTATGCTCAGCTTCCTTGTCATCAGGGTTGACATCGGGGTGGTATTTTCGTGCTAGCTTTCTGTATGCTTTTTTGATATCAGCCTCCGAAGCACTTTTATCTATGCCTAGGATGTTGTAGTAATCTATAAATGCCATAGTTTGACTTAGAATTTATTTTGATTTGAAAAAATAGGTTTAGAATATCCCAGAAGACTTTCTATTTATCAATATACTGAGAATGATTTTAGGATGGTAAATCAGATTGCTTTTCCTACTGGATTTTCCCTACAAATCACTAGCTCCTCGGAAGGGATGTTATAATAGTCCGAGATATAAGAAGTTAAGAGTTTATTTAAATATTCAGAAATATTAATATTCACAGGTCAGTAGGCCAGAGGTAGAACTCAAAAATCTATACTGTAGAATTTAAGTGTTCGTATTAGGAGACGTTAGCCAAATTCATCGATTCCATTAGGATTAGTAAAGCTGATGCAATCTTTAGAAAGGGTATCCAATGGCGAAATTGAAAATCAATTTTTCTCTTCTCCAAGTTCTGCTGCCTATATCAAATGTGTTGCCCCAACGCTCTCCTTCTTCCAAATAAGGGACACGTACTGGTGTAGCAAGATCAAACCGAATAACAAAAAACTGAATATCCACTCTAAAACCAACTCCGGTACCTACAGCAAGTTCGTTCCACCAAGTCTTTGAGAATTTTCCTCCTGGTAGTGCTTCATTATCATTCATCAGCCAAATATTTCCTGCATCCATGAATAGAGCACCTTTCAAGATCGAAACGATTGGAAAGCGGTATTCAACATTAGCTTCCAGACGTATATCCCCGGATTGGTCAAAATATGAGTTGACGTCAAAATTCTCAGGTCTGTAAGTTCCAGGACCGATAGATCGGATACGGAATGCTCTTACGCTGTTTGGTCCTCCGGAAAAGTACTGCTTCACATAGGGTAGAGAAGAAGAATTACGGAAGGGAACACCTAATCCTCCAAACAGACGTGTAGCAATTGTTTGGTTTTTGTCGATATTCCAGTGATACCTTAAGTCCAAATCCACTTTTCCGTATTGCGCATATTCCAGTCCCAGAAACTTTCCGTCATCTTTACCAAACGCTTTGTCCACCAAGCTAAGGGTGTTACCTGCAAAGTCCAACCCCACTCCCAAGAAATATCCATGAGTTCGGAATCTATCATTCAGCTTATTGTAGTTAAAGGTGTAGTTGATTCCTGCAATGAAGTTCTGTTCGAAGCTTCTCTTCAAAAAAGGATTAGCATCCAGAATCTGGTCAAACTCAGGAGAAGTCTTGCTCAAATTGACTAGGCTGAGACTGATTGGATTGATTTCGTGGTAAGCATAAGGATTTGCATTCCAGAAATAGCCATAATTGGCCGACACAGAATTAAGATTATATAGTCCTCCTCTGCTGAGGTATTCTACTCCAACGCCCATTTTGGTTTTGGGAACAGAATAGCTGAATTTCTCGGTGATGGGTATGAAAAAGATCACTCGTGGAAAAATCAAATCTGCATTGAAGCCAAGTTCTAGTGATGTCAGACCTTTCCTGTCTTCCCCACCGGCTATCTGAAATTCATATCCAATTCTCCCGGTTAGATTTAAGGTTTCCCCGCCCTTGAATAGATTTCTATTACGGTAAACAAGATTCAAAGCTGGTCCTGCAAAGTTGTTTGATTTGGATACAGCAAGAAGTTCTGCCCGCAAAGATCGCTTAGTCATAGGAGACAAATAGAAGCTTGCTTTAAGATGTCCCAGCGAGTCATTTGTTGAAAGTTCTTCATAGCGAAGATTTACAAATTTATAATTCCCTATCGAACTTAGCCGATTGCTAGATAGTCGGGATAGGGTAGGATCATATCGCTGTTCGTTTTCAATTAGAATATACTCATTAAGGAGCTTGGGTTTAAATACCAGATTTCCTTGAATGAAATTCTTATCATCATAGGTGATAGTATCCAGCTTTTCTCCATCTTCATCAATGGAGTAGTTTGGGAATACATTGATGGTGTCAATTTTGTAAGGAATAATACCGTTTGCAGGGACATTTTTCTTTAATCTCAGGTAGAGCTTAAAGTGCCGCAGGCTGTCAGAAATGTTGGTATCTGCCTCAAAGATCAGGAAGTCGTTGTTGAAGTTGTAATAACCTTTTTCTTTCAGAGTGGAATCTATTCGTACCCTCTCTGCATTCAGCAGGTTTAGGTCAAACCTACTTCCGGAATCCAATGCAGTTTCCTGCATCATCGCAATTATTTCCTTGTCTATCTCCATACTATCACGCGCTATCACTACTTCTGTGAGAGTATAGGGTTCAGAGATGTTTGCAGTATATTCTACTTCAGCAAATTGATTTTTTCTGTTTACTTCGGAGTTGCTCGAGCTATAAAAGAATCCTCTGTTTTCAAGTCTGTTCAAGATCAGCTCTTCCGTTCGGGATGGATCTACCTGACTAAAATACACTGGCTCCTCACCGAGTTTTTTATTGAGAAAGCGGTTGATAAAACCAGGTTTTTCCTGAGTGCCTTTATAATGGGCCCAAAGACCAACATACATTCCCAATATTTTGCTATTAGGTTCTGGACGGAGTAATTCTTCCAGTTCTTCCTCCACATCGTCCAGCCCCTTAATTTTCACATCCGTATTGACTTTTAGCTCAGCGCCTTTGTAAAGAAACACGCCTTCAGGAATGTACTTTTTTACACTGCAGCTTAGGATACCTGCAAGTAGGAGTATGGGTAAAGTAGATATGAACCTATTAGTCTTCATTTTCTGGCTCTTCTTTGGCGTCCTTTTTATCTTTTTTTCGCTCGGCTCTTTTCTCCTTCTTGGATTTACCTTCCAATTCATCTATGGGATTTTTCTTCTCCTCTTCATCTTCAGGATTTGGTGCTCTCCACAGATCAGGGAACTCATTGAATTCACGGTTGAAAATCAACCCACCTCCAGTTACGATCAATTGTCCATCGATAATACTTTCAAATTGGTTTTTTCTAAAAGCGCGGATTCTCCATCTGCCGTCCTCAGTCAGCAAGTATTCGAAACTGATATTTGCCAAAATGGAGTTTGCCTGTTCTGAGCTCTGAGAACTTCCTTCCAAATCAACCTGGCTACCAATATGCACGACGAGTCGATCATCGAACAGCGTTTGCTGAGCATTGATGTTAAGATCAGTCCGGTTTTTCGCACTTCCTGATTGGTAATCCTGGTAGCTGTCCACGTCGAAACCTACCTGAAATCCACTGTCTCCAAATAGTTTGCTGGAAAGTGCATTCATCTGATCGGAAAGTATCTGACTCACACTATTTCTGGCAATCGCCTCCGCCCCGCCAGTAGATCCATCACTTCCTGAAGAAGGGAAAAATCTATTTAGCACCAAAAGCGAGAATACTTGCTTATTTAACTCGTCTTCTTGTTCATTAATCTGTAGCACGCGAGAGTATACATTTCCTCCAAAAGCACCTCTTTGATTTTCGGGCATGTCAAGCGTAAAAGAAATTTCCGGTCTCAGCAATTCCCCTTTCACATTCAGGTAGACTAGGAAAGGAAGCTGCTGCTGATACTGAGATAGCGCTTCATTATTGCTACCGGTCAGTTGGGCAGACATTAATTCTGAAGCTCCCGTTTCCACCTTGTAGATAGCTTGTATGTCCAAGGAAGCATCCATTGGGTCTCCATTCCAGGTAATTCTGCTGCCTGGATTGATTTCAAACTTTCTACTGACCAAATTGTAGAGGGACATTTCATAATGTCCTCCTGTGATTTCATAATTCCCACTCAGAGTGATCCTTCCGTTTGGATTGATATCCATTTGCAGGTTGGCATCACCCGATACTTGAAGATTGTCACCTGTAGCAGGATCGATTACAATGGTGAAAAGTGCTTCAGGATCGATATTGAGCAATGCTCGAATATCAAATCCTGAAAATGCACTGGTAGTCTCTTCCGTTTGTCTGGTAAGAATATCATCAGGTTCTTCTTTATTGACAAAAAGAACGACGCCTTCTCTTTCCACCAAATCAAGCTGAGATTCAGGGATAATCACAGTCAGGTCTGTATTATTTCTAACCCCCAGTTCTGCTTTGACGATTGGTAAGTTCAAGTCACCTTGAATACTTACATCAGCATCCAGGGAGGTTTTACCATAAATCAAATCATTCTCTTTATCGGTGGAATTTACCGCCATGAAGTTCTTGGCAGTGAGTTGCAGGTCAAAGGATGGATTAATATAACTCTCAGTAAAAACAGTTCCGTCGATTTCAAATGTGTTATTTTCAGTATCACGGATGGTGAATTGATCGAAATAAACTCCGTCATTATCCACTCCTATAGTTTCATTGGAAAGGAGATATTTCGTACTAAGTTGTGCTGGGACAAATGAGGCTTCATGAAAGTTAAACTCCCCTTCGTAAAGTGGTTCGATGGTAGTGCCGTTGGCGGTGATTGTTCCAGAAAGATATCCGGCACCATCTAGAATTTGGTCTTGGGATAGTCCTGCTATTTTATTCATTTCTATCTTATTCAGATCCATTTTGATGTCAAAATTTCCCCCAGCTTCATCAGCTACAAATTCTCCATTTAAGTCAAAATCAACCCCGTCATCTTTCAGGCTAAGTGCCAAAATGTAATTGCCAAGACTTTTGGCGGTAGCCTCCAAATTCATATTTCCCAGAGGTACATCCAGCACTTTTAAGCTGTCTACTTTCAGCTGCCCCATCAGACCAGTAGCGCCAAAAGGATTTTCCACCACCAGGCGACCATTCATGAGTCCGCCAGCGATTATTTCTTCGGGATTTAGTAAGCTGGTGAAAGTGGAAAGTCTAAATCCATTAAAAACCAGCGCAATATTTTCGTCAGTAAAGCCTTCCACATTATTGACCATGGAGAGTTCCTGATTGGATTTGGCAAATTTGAAGTCTTTAAAGTCCAGACTTTCGCCGGAATATTTCACGAGGTTTTGCTCAGGCACATTCCATTGCTCACCTTTTAAAATTAAATCTATAGAGGAGACATGGTAGCTCAATGTATCACCTGATAGCCCTATATCTGACGATACATGGTAGGTTCTTTCTTCATCTTCGTAGGAATGGAAATCAAAGAATAAACGTGAATCTGCAAGCTGACCTGTGATGAAAGTTTTATCCATGCTCAGTGGTCCTGAGGTCAAATCCTGAAAACCAAAATATAGGCGAAGCACATCTTTATTTGATCGGATCCTAAGCCCTAAACTATCCACTTCTGTCCCTGAATAATTGACGTAGGGGAATTCGATTGTAGCGGTCAGGGAATCTATATTTTGATAATAATCAGCTTTAATACTTGCTGAGTCAAATTGCTCCAATCCTTGCAAAAGAACTTCTGTTAACAGAGGATCATCCGAAATCTTCAAGTCCAGATTCATCACAATATTTCTGTCATCCGTGTAAATGGAAGAATCCAGTTTGTCCAGATATTGGCGGAAATGAGCCGTTAAAGCTTCAGTAAGTTCTGTTGGATTAGTGTTGGTGCGCACATATCCATTTATCAATTTGCTGGCGATGTCCACGCTGGTAGAATCTTCCCGAACACTTGCGTCAGCAGAGATTTCACCTAAAGGATAGTTTCTCTGATCGTAGAGAATCGTACCATCCTGAAGTAATGCTTTTAAATCAAATTCCTCCAAATTTCCTTCGAAATTAGCATCAAGTTTTAACTTGGCTCTTGAGCTTTTGGCAGTCAATCCGAGTGCGTAGAAGTCTGCTCCTGTCAAATCTAGATTGAGATCAACGATAGAGTTGACCGAATCAAGGTCTACTTTTCCTACTAATTCATAGTCCAAAAATTCCGATTCTAATGCCGATCGAATACTACCAGCGCCATCTACTAGCTTTCCGTCCAATTTCAAACCTGAATAATCAGATCCATACAATCTCAATCGACCAAATGTGGAGGAGAGTTCGGCGTTAAGATTGTTCAAATTTGATCCCGTCCCGTTCGCTACGATCTCAAAAGTAAGAGTGTCAAGTTCAGGTTGCTTAAGGAGGTTTCCCAATTGCAGTTGATTGACTTTTAGATCTGCGTCGAAAGCAAGTTGACCATTGTTTTGATACGCTCCGTCCAGCAAAATATTTCCCATGTCCGTTTCCAGATCTAACTTTGTCACGAGATCATCCAGCTTCCCGCTTGCACTAGCTTGAAGGTTAATTTGTTCAGGAAACTGAACTCCATAATCCTCTTCTTTCACAAATCGAAGAAGTGTTTGACGGTTGGTTTTCAAGTTTAATTCTGGAAAATCAAATGCTAGAAGATCTACATCCATTGCATTTTGGACAGTTCCATTCGCATTGAAAATACTTTTGCCCCAATTGACATCCAGTGTAGAAATATCCATTGATTTCAGGTCTCCTTCTGCATTAAAATCCACCAGGATAGGATCCTTTGCCAACTCACGAATCAGCGTGTCTTGTGCTAAAGTTGGATCGAAAAAATAGCTGTCACGGACATCCACCTTGGAGTCATTTACTACCAAATCGAACTTCAGAGTTTCATAGTTATCAATTAGATCTTGTATAGAAGGATATTCAATAGACACTTCTGCATCCAGTTTACTTCTGTTAGTGACGAGTAAAAGGTTGTCCAATTCACTGGATTCATTTCCTGCCTCCAGGTCAAATTGAAATTCCTTAAGCTCAAATCCGCTGCCTTCCAAGAAATGAAATTCCTGAAGGTTTGCTCCGACAGTTTCATCCTTTAGGAATAAATCTTCTACATCAAAAGTTAGATTAGCAATAGAAATTGCTTCAGGATTGAACTTGCCTTTTGTGATCGCAACGTCTTTAGATTTGTATTCTATGTCTGTGGAGTCAATGCTAATTCTCTCAGCAGCTACATTCCAAGCTGGCCATTCAAATGGAGTTGAGGAAGACGTGCTGCTTGTATCGACTGGCGAAGCTTCAGAAAAATCATGGAATAAGATTGAAGAATTTTCCAGAGCAATTCTGGTCAATTCAATTGTCTGAGTCTGAAGATTTGCTTCCGGGAGTTCTACTATCAAGTTGCCGATGACAACCTGAGCTTCCTGATTATCGGGCATGCTCATGTAATCTGCTGACACGTTATTGAGCATCAGATCATCCAAGTTCAGAATAGGCATTGGAGTTTCTTCTGTCGATTCTTCAGAAGGCGGAAATGGTTTAGTCTGATGATATTTGATACGAGCGTTTTGGAGCGCAACTTCTTTGATGTCAAACTCATACTTTTCCAGGTCAAGCCCAGGTATCGTCACATCAAGTTGTCCCAGCAGAATGAATGCGTCAATGCCTAATACTTCATCTAAATAAGTGATATCAAAATCCCGAAGAGAAATCGGGGAAAGTTTTATATTGAGTGGTTCTGAAGCCGTGGTGTCGGCTGGTACAGTTTGCGTGGAATCCGCAGCTTGAGAAGCAAAAGCCTCAATTAAGAAGTCAAAGTTGAACTTCTCAGTTTCCTCACTTCGGGTCACACGTGCAACCAACCCTTCCCAGTCTAGCTTTGTGACGCTGATTTTACCGGTGCTGAGGAGAGGCGCGAAAGCTACCCCTGCTTCTAAATTTTTAGAGTATACCAAGGTGTCACCTTGGGTGTCTTCTAAGTATAAATCTTCAAGGTAGATGTTTCCTGAAAAAGTAATGAAAAGCCGTTTTATTGATACTTCAGTGCCTGTTTTACCCGAAACATAGGAGGTTGCTTTATTCACAATTATCCCCTGACCCCAAGGGCTACGAATAAATAGAATCAGAGCACCTACTATCACCAGAATTACGGCAATGGTAATACCCAGAATCTTCAAAAATTTACTGAAAAAGCGTTTAATGGGATTGAGCGTTAAATAATGTCAGTAAATGTACTTTTCTTTACATTACTTATTAGGCAATAAATAAGCCAGATTACCGATTTTTACATTTACCATTACCCCAGTTAAACTAGGCTTGTTAAATCACAGCTATAATTCTAGTTTATCAATTGCCTTTTTTATAAGTCCGCATATACTCAGCCATTTCTTCCGGGGTCATTTTGTTCTCAGAACCAGGAGTTAGTTCTATGGCTTCTTGGATGGCTTTGTCAGCTCTGTCGATAAATTCTTTTGGTTTTCCTTCTGATTTGATGAGGTCAAAAGCATCGTATAAATCTCCAGTGGCGGTATATGCTCCATAGCTGAGTCGATTTCCTTCTATACTTATCAACTGAAAAAGTTGGGTGTTGGAAGCTGCGCGATCCATCCACTTATCAAAGGTAAGGTTGTACATTTTTGGTCCGCTGACAGATACCACATACACTGGACCCTGTGCTGCTGGATCCTGATTGGCTACACCGGAAGGAAGATTTCTGCCTCTGCCATAGGAGTGGTCGTGTCCCTGAAGTACCAAATCAACTTTATACTTATCAAAAATAGGCTTGAAAGCTTCACGGAACTCCTTGTTGTCACGTCCAGTTCCTGAGGAATAAATCGGATGATGAAAAGTAATTACAGTCCATTTCTGTGTATTTTCTGATAGTACTTTTTCCAGCCAAACTTTTTGAGTTTCCATCGAAACCTCATTTTGAACGATCTCTTGTGAGTTTAAGGAAATAATCCGCAAATCTGAATAGTCTAAGTAGTAAACCGTTTCTGAGAACTCACTTGGACCATTTTCAGGGAAAGTGAATTGTTTCTTCCAATGATAATCCAAAACCAAAGTGCCATCTTCCTCGCTGTCGTATTCATGGTTTCCTGGCGTGCTTATACTCGGAAACATTGCATTAATAAATCCTCCGGCAAAGTTCCATTCTCCCCATTCCGAGTCAGATTGCGTGCTGTTGATAAGATCTCCAGCATGGACCATAAAGGCTGCTTTTGGAAGGTTTGAAAAAGCTTGGCGGATTACTCTTGACCACTGAGATTTGAGGTTGTTCTGCGCATCACCGAAATAGGCGAAAGTAAATGGTGTTCCTTTTTCAGGCGCAGTGGTGAATTGAAACCACTCTGACCAAGTACCTTCATTACCCACTCGATAGGCATAAGTTGTCGCTGGTTGTAATTCCCGGAAAGTCACCGAATGGTAATTTGCCTTTACGCTGTCAACCTCCAGAAATTCACTAGCTGCATCAACAGTCTGAACACTGTCAAGGTAAATTGGAGTGTTTGGTGCTAGGATAACTTGTGCTTTAGAATTCTCTACTTCTGCTGAAGTTCTCCAAGTGACAGATTGAGAAGTCATGGGATCATCTGACCAAGTCAGTATGATGCGGTCTGGGAATTCCGTCGGAATAAATTTCTGAGCTGAAAGGTTGCTGAAAAGCCCAAGGGATAGTAGTGCTGCAAAGGAAAATTTAAAGAATGACTGCATCAGGTGGAGGGTTAATACGGTGGCATTGTAAAGAAGCTGTGAATAGCTGAGTTATTTTGAAAAGTGGTGTTAAGGAATTTTTAATTCTACTTTTTTAGATAGAGTGTCTACCCGAAAACTTAATACGGAGAGAATCAATCCCACAAGTACTATCATGCATGCTGCTATCCAATTCCAGTAGGAAACCTGGATTGCGAATAGCTGCAAAGCAAGGCCAGCGAGCCAAACTAAATGGCCATTCAGATTTCTGATTTTTCTGGTCTTTATATCATATCTACTTTTTCCCTCATCGATTAATGGCCTAAAAAAATCCCGGTAGTTCCAGAGTAGAATCAAGTCAAGCAGAAGGAGAAACGCCAAGACATAAGGCGTTCCGCGCCAGTCAAGAGAAATAGTCACCATCAAAATATTGCCGATCATAGGAATCATCATGATGCTTCCCAGCAATTTGTATCGTGTAGTGACTAGCATATACCCGATGATAATCTGACTAAAAGCGATAAACCTACCATAAAGACCCAAGCCGTAAGGTTCCAATTCTTCGATCAACCATACAGGTCCTATCCATCCAAAAAACTGGTGATTGTGAAAAAGTTTAGCCATCCCTGCACCCCAAAAGGTGAAACCTAGAAAAATAGCAATTAACTGTACTACTAATTGGGGGAGCCTTTTCATAGAGATAGCTGGGTTGATGTTTAAAAATATTGATTTCTAAATAAAAACTGAATTCAAGATTCAGTATAAAACAGCTTATTCTCAAAACACTTTTTATTGATGATGAATAAGTTAGATGCATGACTGTAAATTCTTATCTATATTTCCTTAGATTAATTCTAAATAAATCTTGTTTAGAATTAATCTAAGTAATAGGTTTGTGGAATATTTGAAAATCAAATCAAGATGAATCGAAGAATTCTACTACTCACCAGCCTATTTTTCCTTTGTATTTTTGGCGCTTACTCCCAGTCTGCCAGCATCAAAGGATTCGTTACTACCTCGGACGATCAGCCAATGGAATTTGTGAATGTCGGCATCAAAAGTCTGGCAAAAGGAAATGCAACTGACAGAAACGGATATTTTGAAATCAAAAATATAGCACCAGGGAACTACACGGTATATGCTTCTTTTGTCGGGATTGTAACCCAAGAGAGAAATGTAACTGTAAACCCAGGGGAGTCACTTTCTGTGAATTTCACTTTGGCAGAAAGCTCCACAGATTTGGCAGAAGTAACCGTGACAGACCAATCTTCCAACAGATTTTACTCAGATAGTAACTTCACCATTGCAAAACTGCCCTTAACAGATCTTCAGAATCCTCAGGTTTACAATTCTATTTCCCAAAAACTACTGAAAGATCAAGTAGTGACTAACATGAATGATGCGTTGAAAAACGCAACAGGGGTAACTAGACTTTGGGAATCTACAGGCCGTGGAGGAGACGGTGCGGAATACTATTCCATGCGTGGTTTTGCAGTGCAGCCAACTATGGTGAACGGTATGCCAAGCTTGAATAACGGCGGGCTGGATCCAGCTAACGTGGAAACTGTAGACGTAATCAAAGGCCCATCCGGGACACTATATGGTAGCTCTGTGATCTCTTACGGAGGTTTAATTAATATTACTACTAAGCGCCCAACTGATACTTTTAAGGGCGAAGTTGGATTCATCACGGGAAGCTATGGTCTGAACAGAATCACAGGCGACGTGAATGTGCCGCTAAATGAAAATGCATCCATGCGTGTAAATACCGCTTATCAGTCTAATAATACTTTTCAGGATGCTGGTGGAAGAAACTCCTTTTTCATTGCTCCATCTTTCAAATTTCAGGCAAGCGAAAGACTAACTTTCTTGATCAACACTGAGTTTTTGAATTCAAATTCGGTGAATGCTCCGATGATTTTCTTAAATAGAAATAATCCGCTTTCTTTCTCATCCATTGATCTGTTTGAGCAGAATTACGAGAAATCTTTCACGGGAAACGAACTGAGCATAAATAACTCTTCCTACGCACTTCAAGCACAGGCTTTTTACAAGCTTTCCAATTCCTGGACTTCCCAGACTGTCGTTTCCAGAAGTTCAACGAAGACTGACGGATATTATCATTATCTATTCGATGGCAGTGACGGAGATTCATTTTACAGATATATTTCTGATCGTAATGGACAGACATTGACTACTGACATTCAACAAAATTTCATCGGGGATTTCCAATTGGGTTCCATGAGAAATAAGATGATCGTAGGGCTGGATTATTACGATGCAGATCTATTGAACAGTAGCACAGGGTGGGTAGGAAATGGTGTAGTGACTCTTTCAGACGGCGCTGATACAGGTGTGTTGACCCAAGCTGGTGTGGATGATTTGTTGAAAGACTCCTTCGAAGGAAATTCCACCGGTAATACACGTATCATGAGTGCCTATGTATCTGATGTGATCGAATTGCTTCCTCAACTTTCCGCAATGGCAAGTGTGAGAATTGACAACTTCAAAAATGAATCATGGGGAACTGATTCGGAAGAAAATACACAGACTGCGGTTTCTCCAAAATTCGGGATTGTGTATCAGCCGGTGAAAGATAAGGTCTCTATATTTGGTAACTACATGAATGGCTTTGTCAACATTGCTCCCGCGACCGTAAGCAATGTAGACGGTACCAACACTAGACTTAAGACTTTTGATCCTGAAAAAGCCAACCAATTGGAATTTGGTGTAAAAACCAACTTATACAAAGACAAGATTTCAGCTACTGCCAGCTATTACAATATCACAGTGTCTAACAGGGTGATGACTGATCCTACTAATATTAACAACTCCATTCAAGGTGGTGAAGTAGTAAGTAAAGGATTTGAGTTCAGTGTAATTGCTACTCCGGTTGTAGGATTGAATGTGGTGGCAGGATTTAGTAAAAATGACGCTGAAGTAACGGAAGATTATCCGGAAAGCGGTTACTTGGGGCTTCGTCCTGAGGAAGCTGGACCGGAGAATTTATTCAACTTCTGGGCAAGCTATTCGTTCTCGGCTGGCGCTCTTAAAGGATTCGGTTTAGGATTTGGAGGTAATGCAGCCAGTGAATATCTAACTATGAATAGAGCAAATATCGGTAGCTTTGCGCTTCCGTCTTATCAGGTGTTCAATGCCTCACTTTCTTACACGGGTTCCAAGTATTTCTTGGCTTTGAAAGTGAACAATTTGACAGATCAGAAATATTACTCAGGATGGTCTACAGTGACTCCTCAGAATCTTCGGAATGCATCTATTAGCCTTAACTATAGATTTTAATGAATCTAAAGAAGACAATAAATAAACTACACCTCTGGCTCGGACTTTCGTCCGGGCTCGTCGTATTTATAGTGGCAGTGACTGGCTGCATCTATGCCTTTCAAGCAGAAATCAAGGATCTGACTTATTCTTTTATGTCAGTTGAGCCACAGGAAAAAGCTGTTTTGCCGCCAAGTGAGATCAGTGGAATTGCGCAGGAAGCTTTTCCTGAGGGACATCTTCATGCCATACTATATCCTACGGAGGAGAAATCAGCGCAAGCTATTTTCTTCAGCTATGGTGAGGGTCATGATCATTATCAAACAGCCTACATCAATCCCTACACAGGGGAATTGCTTAAGCTAAAAGATGAATATGCTGACTTTTTTCGTATCGTCTTGGATGGACACTTTTACCTTTGGCTACCACCTGAGATCGGTCAGCCAGTTGTAGCCAGTTTCACACTAATTTTCCTTTTTATGGTGATCTCTGGCTTGATCCTTTGGTGGCCAAAGAAAAAGAAGAATCTAAAGCAAAGCCTAAAAATCAAATGGTCTGCTAGATGGAGGAGAAAGAATTATGATCTGCATCAAGTCCTTGGCTTTTATGCGATGACTTTCGCGTTGGTCTTTGCGATCACCGGCTTGGTTTGGGGTTTTCTATGGTTTAGAGATGGGGTTTATTTCGTTGCTTCCGGAGGTGAAAAATTTGTAGAATATTACGATCCAGTTTCAGACTCCACGCAAACTTATCAGGGTGAAATCCCGGCTTTGGATGCTGTATGGATGAAAATGAATGCAGAATATCCTAATTCTGATTGGATAGAAGTTCATCCTCCAGGATTCGAAGGAGCGGCAATCGCTGCAAACGCGAACCCAGATGCTTCCACTTATTGGAAGGCAGACTATAGATATTTTGATCAGAATACGCTGGAAGAACTTCCTGTAGACCACTTTTATAACCGCTTTGAAGAGGCTACGGTAGCCGAGAAGATCATGCGGATGAACTACGATGTACACGTGGGTGCTATTGCAGGATTGCCAGGTAAGATTTTGGCATTTTTCCTCAGTGCGATTATCGCCTCACTTCCGGTGACTGGATTTTTAATCTGGTGGGGGAGGAGAAATAAGGCGAAGAAAGAACAAGTGGCTCAAGTCAAAGCCAAGATGGTGTTGACTGAAGCTTGATTGCAAGTTTGAGTTTGAAAAGGTTGTAAGGTTTTACAGCCTTTTTTTGGTATTTGATTCTTTTGAATTCAACCCTCTATAAGTAAGGAAAGAAAGTTCCTTTTTTAATTATCGTCTGAGGGATTATACTCTAAACTGTAATAGTCATTTTATTTTCAAAAAACCGAAAAAAAACTGATCAGATTTTTGTCAGACTGGCTCTCATGGCTTAGATTTGTTTTAATTTAAAATTAATCTAAATAACAATAGAGAGAAGCTTCATAGCTTATTAAAAGATGAAGCCATACGGCGGCAACCGTATGGCTTCGGGTACTAAACTTTCTAATTCTCCAATTAAAAAGCGATGCAATATAACAAAATATTGTCCATTGTATTTTTGTGCAGTTTTTTCGCCTACCCGGCATTTGCGCAGCAAAATACCAATCTCAATGGTCTCGTAGTCGATAAGGACGGCAATTCCGTTCCCGGTGCTCTGATCAAAATCTCACCGATTTCAAAAGGTCTGCTCACAGACGCCGATGGCAAATTTTCCATCAATCTTTCTTCAGGTAAAAGTTATTCGCTCGAATTCTCATTCATGGGATTTGTCAATCATACCGAGAAGATCACTTTAGGTTCCGAGACCAAAACACTCAAAATTTCGCTTGCTGATGATACCAATGACCTGGAAGAATTTACTGTTTTGGGGAAATCTGAATTAAGGGAAATCGAAGAGCGGGCTTTTAATGTGGAAGTGGTCGATGCCCGAAAACTTCACCATACCAACCTTGATTTAGGCCATGCTTTGGACAGGGTCTCTGGGGTACGTGTGCGGGAAAGTGGAGGGGTAGGGTCTAGAATGAATTTTTCCCTAAACGGCTTCTCAGGCAAGCAGGTCAAATTCTTTATTGATGGCATTCCAATGGATGATTTTGGCTCCTCTTTCCAGCTGAACAATATTCCAATTAATCTGGCCGAGCGGATAGAAGTGTACAAAGGAGTGGTGCCAATTGGTCTTGGTGCCGATGCATTGGGTGGTGCGGTGAACATTGTCACAAAAAATGTCCAAAAAAACTATGTGGATGTCAGCTATTCCTATGGTTCATTTAATACACACCGTACAGTCATCAATACCGCCTATGTTGCGAAGTCCGGTTTCACTTTCCAGCTGAATGCTTTCCAGAATTATTCGGACAATAATTATTGGGTGGATGTGGATGTAGCGGATATAGAGACAGGGAAATATTACCCGGATCAGCATGTACGCAGATTTCACGATACTTACCACAACGAGACCGTGATCGCCCAACTTGGGGTGCAAGGTAAATCGTATGCGGATAAGCTTTTGGTAGGTCTGACTGCCGGGAAAAATTACTCAGAAGTGCAGACAGGAGCGAGGCTGGTTACGGTTTTTGGGCAGTGGTATCGTAAGGGAACTATCCTCATGCCCACATTTAAATACCAGAAGAAAGACTTATTTGTCCATGGCCTGGATGTGAATGTGAATGCCAATTACAATTTTGGCTCAGAGCAAAATATCGACACGGTCAATCGGCGCTACAATTGGTTCCAGCAATACAAAGAATATGATGTGCCTGGAGGAGAAAGGTCCTACACACTTTACAAATTCAATAATAACAATGCAGTACTGACGGCAAATGCGCACTACAAATTTGGCGAGATTCATACCATCGCTATCAGCAATGTGTTCAATAGTTTTAACAGGATGGGAAGCGATGCGCTAAATCCTGAAAATGACCGATACGAGGAACCGCGAAAAAGCCAGAAAAACATTACAGGGTTAAGCTATCAGCTGAGCTGGGAAGAAAAGGCAAGTATCTCCGTTTTTACTAAAATCTACAATCAAACCAACTATTTCACCATGTCTTACAACCCATCCGGGGAGTATGGAGATGTAGCTTACCGAAACGAGCGGGAGAATTTTACTTATCCGGGATTTGGCTTGACAGGATCCTATTTTATTACCGGTAATCTTCAGGCCAAGGTCTCATTTGAGAAGAGCTATCGGCTTCCTGAGCCTGAAGAACTCTTTGGTGATATGGTTAACCTTCAGGGAAATCTCGATCTGAAGCCAGAGAGCAGCTACAATTATAATGTGGGCATGAGTAGTTGGAAACAGCTTAACCGGGATCATAGAATTGATATTTCAGCCAATGGTTTTTACCGGGACGCCAAGGACTTCATCCGTCCAAGGCTGAACAATAACCAGACCATGCAGGTGATGGACAATCTCTACAGCGTCACGAATATCGGCATAGAGGGAGAAGTGCGATGGACATATAAGTCTATGCTCTCAGCTGGCGCAAATATCACGTACCAAAATCTCCGCAACAATACCGAATTCGAAGAGGGACAGACTATTCCGAGTGTTGTCTATCGGGATAGAGTACCCAACATGCCTTACCTCTTTGGGAATGGTGATGTCAGTGTGATGTGGCAGGATGCATTTGGAAAGGGCAATGACCTCAACTTCGGATACAATCTACTTTATGTCCATGCTTTTTATCTCTACTGGCCAAGCTTGGGCAGCGAGAAGTTTGACGTGCCGCAACAGCTTTCCCACGATATGAACCTCACTTATACGACAGGGCTGAAAGGCAGACTTCAGCTGATCGCTGAGTGCAGGAATATTTTCGACAGCAAACTTTATGACAACTTCAGCTTGCAGAAACCAGGACGGGGCTTCTCAGGCAAGATCAGATACTTCATTTATTAATTCTTTCACAATTCTTTTTCCTGAAAACCTCGGGAATCATTAAAACACAATTACAAATCTTATGAAAACCAACTTTAACTATTTCTATGCTTTTGCGGCAGCCCTCATAATAGGATTTTCCAGCTGCGACTCAGACGATCCAGAACCAGGACCGGTAGCGCCTTCTGGGGAAAGCAGATTCATTATCGCTTCTACTCCCCTTGCCTCCGATGGGGTGGCGGATTATTTATTAACGGCCGAAAGCCTGACCGAAGGAACTGTAAGTACGGTGGGCAATGGCGTCGAGCAGGATGGGACGTATCGTTACTATGTGACCCACAAAAACAAGTTTTTCAGTATGCTTTACGGTCAGGGAAATCCGGGGGCTGTGACGACGTACGAATTGAATGGGGAAGGTTCATTAGAGAAATTGTCAGATTTCCAGTCGGAGACTGTTCAGGCTTTTGGTGCGATGAACGATGACATCGTGATGGCTAAAATATCAAGAAGTGCTACCGATCCGGTGGGTTCCTGGTATAGATTGGATGCGGATCAGCTACAGATTGTTGCCGATGGCAAATGGAATCAGGAGGAAATTGCAAACAACGGGGAGCGGGCATTTTTTACTTGGGTGACTCAGGTGGGAGATAAGCTTTTTGCGCCTTATTTCAGTATGAAAGCCTGTTGCAATGACAGTTTTGGGACCAATTTCCCAGACAGTGCTTGGATCGCCGTATTTGATTACCCAAGCATGGAATTGAATAAGGTGATTAAAGATGACCGCACCAGCTTTATCGGCAGATATTTTCTTTCAGGTCTTGAGGTCGACGAATTGGGTGATACCTATGCTTTTTCAGGCTCAGTAGCTACTTCGAATGGAGCAATGACTTCCACTCTTCCTTCTGCTTTCACTAGAATCAAAGCTGGGCAACTGGAGTTTGACCAGTCCTATTATTTCAATGTGGAGGAGCTTGCTGATGGCTATTACATCACCGCAAAAACTTATGCTGGCAATGGGAAATTCGTCGTCACGATGAATAAAGAAAAGGGTGCTTACACCACCGGAAATCGCTTTGGTGTGGCTGATGTCTATGACAAAACTTTTACCTGGGTGACTGGTGCTCCTTCGGAATCCGAAATCGTGAGCGTAACCATCAATAATTATTCTGCCAAAAATGGACTTGCATACCTCGGCATTACTACTGAAACGGGAAGCTGGGTTTATGAATTCAACGCCAATACGGCCACTGCCAAACAAGGTTTGAAAGTCGAAGGTGGAGTGATCACAGCGATCAGCAAACTAGATGTAGCAGAGTAAAACCAGAAAAATTAAGTCCTGGGAAATCAGCTCCATTCGGAAACTAAACCAACCACGCTTTTATCCCAGGCACCATTTTATTTTCATTCAAACCAAACGCTTATGTCAGTTTGCAGAACAGAAATTATCTATCAAAACGAAGATTTTGTTTTCACCAAATGCTCCGATTGTGACCGGATGGGACTAATGTACAAGCAGGCGATGATCAGCTTTGACGAGTTCAATTTCAATGCTTTTTGCAGATACATGGAGCTGATGGAGTTTGAATTTGAAAAGTATCCCTTTTTCGATGGACTGGACCGGGTAGTGATAGAGACCTACCATCCCGACGTACAGTTTACACTGCTGGAAGAAGAATTTTATCGACTGAAAGCAAATGTTATTGAAGCCAATGCACAGCTTCACTTACTGGAATTAATCCGGAAGATGTAGATGATCGCATGGGTAATAAATGTATTGCCAGCTTCTGGGGAAGTAGGAAAATCATAAACATAGAATTAACCCTTGAGAACTCTGTGATCTCAGCGGTTTTAAAACCTTAAAAAATGAATACACCGAAATTAAAATCACTTTGCCTAACGATGATGCTTTTTATGCTTGTCATCGGAGTAAAGGCACACGCACTTTGGATCCACACTTCATCCAAAAGCGAAATAGGTAAGGAACATCCTTATAAAGTTTACTACGCCGACTATCACGAAAATGCCATCGAGCCTGTGGCAAAATGGTATTCGGATGTGAAGGAGTTTGAACTTTGGTTGATCAGCCCTTCGGGAAAGAAAACCAAGCTTGACCCTACTGCCACGGAGGAGTTTTTCGAAGGAAGTTTTACGCCGGAGGAAGAAGGGGAGTACAGAATGCAGATTTCCCATACCGCAGATCCTGGTGATAGCAAAACCGCATATCAGTTCAATGCCTATGCACAGATTTGGGTAGGAAAAGGAAAAGCACCATCACTTCCAGAGACTGATTTGGCTTTGGTAAGGAATGTTAAATCCACCGACTTAAAAGTGTTGTACAAGGGGAAAGCCTTACCAGAGGGGGATATAGCTATCCTCGGCCCTAATGCTGTTTCGCAGGAATTGAAAACAGGAAAAAGGGGGAAAGCAAGTGCTAAACTAAATGCACATGGTCTGTATTTCGCTGAAGCCACTCATACCGAAAAGCTTCCTGAAAATGATCCTTCCGGTCTGCAGGCTATCTGGAGATGTGCTACTCAGGCGATTGAGATTAATTAAATAGGTATTGATTGGGTCACTTTTAAATCTGCTTTTTGAACTATGAGCTTTCTTTTTCCAACTCACATTTTTTGCATCAAAGAGACCAACCTTGCAAGGTTTCTTTGATGCCCTTTTTTAATCCATCCTATTGTTAATTAAAACCAATTCATGATCACATTAAGCATTTTACTCACCTGGTTAGGCTTCGAGTTCTTTTATCAAACTTCCAAAAAAGCGGAACTACACAGAGCTGAAAAGTTGTCCAGTTGGTTTGGCGAAAATGAAGAACCTGCTAAAATCTTTGGGGCAATTCTCTTGGGAATCGCTCTATCACTTTCCGTCATTCAATTCGGAGTAGGTTCCGGAATCTTCGCTTTTCTATGCATCCTCATGCTTATCGGAAGTCTAGTAGTCTTGATCTCACCGCTTCGCACAGTAAAACTATACTGGGTAATAGTTGGAATAGCTTTCCTCTTTCTAATTGAAATTCTTTGATAATGCCTGCTAACAAAAAATACTTAACACCTACTTTTCTTCATCGATTTGGTCGAATCACTGCTGGTTTCGTCGGTGGATATCTGGTTACCGTTTCATTCTTTCTTGCGCTTTCATTCTACTTCGAGAAAGTCTCTGTGCTATTCACCTTAGTATTTGGAGGATTTTTGGTTTGGGTAGGTCTGATGATCGTCGCCTTCATCGCCAAAAGCGGCTGGAAAATCTGGGGGATTTACCTTCTGCTCACACTTTTCTTTTCAGCAATTGTCTACCTCAATCAACCTATACCTTCCCTATAGTTCAACTCTATGAGTAACAGGATTTACAATATTCTATTCCATACCCACACCATTTCCGGAATCATTATAAGTGTGGCTTTGTACGTGATTTTCTTTGCGGGTTCCTTCTCTTTCTTCCGGGATGAAATCGTGAGTTGGGAACGTAATGAGCCACTGGCTCAAGGTTGGATGCTCGGAGAAATGGACTTCGATCAGGTAATGGATACGCTGGGGAAAGACAAACCGCTATTGGGAAGTACGATCGCTTTCAACCAATACTACGATGAGCAGCGATTATCTGTCACGGTGACTCCGCCAGTAGATGAGCAAGCAAAGGAGGGAGAAAGAAGAGGACGTCGTGGAAATTTCATTTATTTAAATACGCAGGATTTTAAAACCTATGATTACCAAAGTTCTTATTCCCTTGGTGAGTTTTTATATAGGCTTCACTTTTTCGCTCAGCTAAATTTCTTTGGGCGATCCGGCTATTTGCTGGCAGGTTTGGTTGCCTTCTTTTTTCTTTTTGCAGTGATCACAGGAGTTATTGTCCATTGGAAAAAGATCATCAGCAACTTCTATGTTTTCCGACCAAACAACAGCATCAAGAATCTTTGGACAGATGCCCATACGGCTCTTGGAATTTTGGGTTTACCTTATCAGTTTATGTTTGCACTGACGGGAGTATACATAATAATCGGGTTGACGATCATGTCTCCGGCCATTATTTCGTATGCCTATAGTGGTGATCAGGAGAAAGCTTACGATGATTTTGGATTTAATCCACCAAAATTTGAAGCCGCTGGGAATCCCTTGAACACGGATTTTTCCATTAATAAATTTCGTGATCTGGCCAAGCAAAAATGGCCGGAGTTTGTGATGAATCGAGCCACCATCTTCAATTTTGGAGATGAAAACATGCATGTGCTTTTTGAGGGAAAATCCACTTTTGAAAGCAAATTTGCCAGTTTGGGGAATGTGATTTATAAGGTTTCCACTGGCGAAATAGTGCAGGAGAAAAGTCCAATGGAAGGTGTGTCCTATCTGGATGGAGCTAGAGCGGTGATTGTCCGGCTTCACTTTGGAGACTATGGAGGGATAGCTGTCAAGCTTATTTATTTTGGATTGGGAATTCTGACTTGCTTTGTGATTATTTCCGGAGTGATGATCTGGCTGGTCGCCCGGGACAAAAAACATGTTTCTCCAGCAAAGAGAAAGTTTAATGCTTGGCTGGTTTGGTTTTATTTGGCAGGCTGCCTGAGTATGTATCCAGTGACTGCTTTCACTTTTTTGGCGGTAAAATTAGGGCTACAGGATGCTGATGCAGATAGAATGGAGTTTATTTTCCAAACCTATTTCTGGTCTTGGCTCGCATTTACCTTGTTATTCACCTTCCTTAGAAATAACACAATTACAAATAAATACACGCTTCTTTCGGGTGGATTGATCGGCCTGCTTATACCGATTGCAAATGGATTTGTGACTGGAAATTGGATCTGGGTGACTATAACAAATGACTATTCTGATATCTTTTTAATTGATGCGTTTTGGTTGGTGACGTCAGTAACAACAATTTTGATAGCATGGAAAATCAAGTCCAAGAAAATAGAGGAAGAGCCAAATAGCGGTGCTGTTAAATCAAAAACATCAGCTGTAGCAATGAATTGATTTTTTGCAGTTGGCCGAGCGTAATTTGGACTCTGCTAACTGCCTTTTTTCATTGCAAGATGAATTTGTTGGTGATCTCAGAGGTGAAATTGTTTGCGAAAATGAACCTATTGGGTTTACTTTTCATTTATTTTTGTGCTGCATTTTCTTGGAAATGATTGAGCTTAGGTCTCTGGGATGAAAAAACTTAATTCACTTATATACCTTTTTTATTATGTACTGCTTTGGGTGGTCCTGCCATCTACGGGGTTGGGAACGAGGGTATTTGCCAAAGAATTAAGCCATCAGAATTACCATAGTATTACCAATCGTGGCACTAGCTTTTCTGATTTTCAACACTGTGTCAATCCGGATTGGAATAGAGTAGTTAGCCGTGAAGCCGATAAGAATTGGCTTAGTGAAACTGGGCATTGGCCTGTTCTTTTTTCAGCTATTTTCAAGCCACAGTTAGTATTTTCAAAGGATTACCTAGTCAGTCAGATTTTTTCAAATGCACCAGTTATAGGTGCGTTTACTGCTACAAAAATAATTTTCCCCTTTCATTATTTCTGGTAAAACGGATCGCAACTACAGTTGAAATTGCAAAAATCCTTCTGACTTCAAAGGTCAGCTAGGATTGATATTCCATATTATCCATACAAAAATAATGAATGAACTAACAATGATAATCCTATCAGTGGCTCTGGTAGGAATGGTCTGCTTGCCATTAATAATTAGCCATTTTAAGCAAAAGAGTAAAGGCAATCTTCTAAAGGAAAAACTCAAGTCAATAGCACAGGCAGATCACTTGAAATCAAGTGATTTTGAGACTTGGAGAGAGGCATATTGTATAGGTTTGGATCAGTCAAACAATCGATTGCTATTTATGAATTCGTTTGAAAATGATTTACATATTCAGAAAATAGATTTAAACCATGTCCGTCTTTGTCGCCCTATCCGGGACTTCCGAGAATTGAAAGAAGGAAAGGATAGGAGACAGATCATCAATAAAGTCAGCTTGGTGTTGGATCAATACGATGAGCATAGAAGACCATTCTCAATCGAATTATATGATGAAGAAAAAAGTGATTATATGATCAATGAATGGTATCTAGCCCAAACGTGGTCAAAGAAAATAAATGATCTGAAAAATTAATAAGAAAAGGGAGGCGTTAGGCCTTCCTTTTCTGCTTTCTTGGACTGCTAGGCTTATTCCTTTGTATGAAAATTTCCTATTTTGGTTCTTCAAATCTTTGTGAACAAATGGCATCAGCAAGTGAACTGGCTCCCGGGAGCAAAATAATTCATCCGAAGTTCGGTACAGGAATGATCCTCTCCGCAGATGATACGTATTACACAATTTACTTTTACAGCACAGAAGAAGTCAAAACTCTAGCGAGGGATTACGAAGGATTTACCGTGGAGGAAGCCAAGGTTCCTGATTTTCCCATGCTTACGATGAAGGACGTGGAAAGGGCAATTCGAGAAGCGTTGATCCAGACATCTGAACGTGCCCCGATTGTACCGCTAGGAGGAAAATGGATGGGAGGTATGGTGATTTTCGAACCTAATGATAGCGCCTTGCAAGCGAAGGAGATACCGATGTCGACTTTTTTCCATAAGATTGTAATGGTGCGGGAGAAGCTTCGAGTGCTGGAGCAGAATATCAACAATCATCCCAAGTTGGATGACGAAGACCGCATTAATTTACAGCAGTACATTACCAGATGTTATGGCTCGTTAACTACGTTCAATGTGCTATTCGCATATAAGGAAGACCAATTTAAGGGAAGCGGAAGTTGATCCATAATATTAAATTTAAAATTTCGACGCAGCTGCATTCTTAGATTTTAGCTCTGATCCTGCTCAAGGTCTCTATAGTCATGTCCAGAAAAGAGGCGATTTGACCGACAGATGCCTTATGGATTACCTTTGGTCGGTATTGCATCAGTTCAAGATATCTTTCCCTGGCTGTCTTAAATTTGGTAAAGATCTGTTGCTCTTCTAGGACAATATAATATTGCTCCAAAATCATTCTGTAAGCACGCTCGAGTTCTGGGAATTCTAGAAAGCATGTTTGAAGATTTTCGTAAGAAATTTTGAAAACCCTGCTTTTCTCCATCGTTTCGATATTTTCATAAGAGGGTTTTCGGGTGATGAAAGAATGCATGGCGGTGACAAATTCCTCATCCAGGGTAAAAGAAACAGTAATATCACGGTTGTCCCGGATGTAATAACTCCTCGCCGAGCCCACTGCCACAAAATATAAGTACTTGCTTACATGACCTTCTTTTTCAAGCAAAAAGCCCTTTTCAACTTCAAATTCTTCCAAATGTCTTGCAAAAGCTGCTTTTGCTTCGTCACTTGTGGTAGGGAATTTGCTAAAGAGGCTTAAGAAATTTTCCATTAGTTCGTTACTAAAAAGTGATTTTGACGTAGGAAGAATATTTACGTCTCTTGATATTCTACAGTTAATTTAAAAAGAAGCGTAGTAAGACCTGCTTCAAAATTGAAAATATCTTAGCTTTTAATCCTTAATTCACTCTATTCTCTGATTATATTCTATCCACAAATTAATATTTTATGAAAAAGCTTTTGGTTTTATTCTTTGTCCTAGGACTCTTCAGCACAGCAAATGCGCAATTTGGCGTAAGAGCAGGCTTAAATAGCGCTAATTTCACTGATTTCGAATCGGATCCTAGAGCAGGATTTCATGTAGGTGCATACTTTAGAAAAGATTTGGGCTTAATTTCCATTGAACCTGGGCTGCAATATTCTCAAAAAGGACATGAACGAGTTGGAGCAACAGGTTCTCCAGCTGTGAAGAATGAGAGATTGAATTATGTCGATTTACCCGTTTTGCTTAGGGTCAATTTTCTGCCTTTTTTAAATGTTTTCGCAGGGCCGCAAGGTTCAGTATTGGTTTCCAGAAAGCTCGAATATGTAGATGGAAGTACAGAAACGACCACTGAGCCGATCAAGGGCTATGATATAGCTGGAGTTGTAGGTGTTGGTGCTAAGTTACCACTTGGTCTAAATGCACAAGTTAGTTATGATATTGGATTACAGAGTGCAAATTATTACAACCAAGATGTCAAAAATAATGTCTTGAAGTTATCAATTGGGTATGATTTCTAATCATCCTGATCATTAAGCAAAACATAAAAAAATCCGGTAAGTAACCGGATTTTTTTATGTTTTCAGGCGATCCGGATTTTCTTCAATAAATGACTTCCAGCCAGCATTTCTTCCCTTAGTCTGTATTCTTCCCTCATGGAAATGGTGACAAAGTGCCACAGCCAAAGCATCAGTCGCATCCAGCATTTTAGGTAGTTCTGTAATAGAAAAAAGTGTCTGAAGCATTGCAGCTACTTGTTCTTTAGAAGCATTTCCATTTCCTGTTACAGACTGCTTTACTTTTTTAGGGGAATACTCGGTGATAGGAATGTCTCTAGCCAAAGCTGCCGCCATGGCAACTCCCTGGGCCCGACCAAGCTTCAACATGGATTGCACATTTACTCCAAAAAATGGAGCTTCTAAGGCCACGCTGTCTGGTAAGAATTCCTCTATGATGCCTGTGATTCGTTCAAAAATCTTCTTGAGTTTCAATTCATGCGTTTCATACTTTTTGAGATGAATTACGCCGTATTGTAAAAGTTTGTACTTTTTGCCTTCTGTCAAAATCACCCCATAACCCATCACGTTCGTTCCCGGGTCTATACCTAAAATGATTTTTTCCTTTGATGCTTTTTCTTGTTCTTTGCTCACCCCCGCAAGTTAGCCCAAAACATGCTAAGTTTTTACCTAATCTGGTCTCTGAGTTACTTCGCCTTGCTTTGGTGGATGAGCAGATTTTGGAGTGAGCGGCATAACTTTGATGTGGAAAATCCTTTGCTTCGATCCGTCACGCTTATTGTTCCTTTTAGAAATGAGGCAGCGAATATTCCTGATCTGGTTTCTAATCTTTTGAAAATTAGCTACAAAAATCTTGAGATTTTACTGGTTGATGATCACTCCGATGATAACTCAGTTGATTTGCTGAGAAAGCATCTAAAAGATAAACTTGAGGTTAAAATTCTTCGGAGTCTGAATAAAGGAAAAAAGAGTGCGTTAGAATATGGTGTGAATGCTGCTTCCGGGGAGATTATTATTTGTACCGATGCTGATTGTAGTTTTCCTGAATTATGGATTGAAAAGATGGTAACTCCATTTCAAAATCCTGCGGTGCAATTAGTAGCTGGGGCAGTTATGGTGCAAGGAACTGATAAGTTTCTTCATGTTTTTCAGTCTATTGATTGGGCGAGCATTTTGTTGACGACCAATTATTCTTTTGCAATAAAAAGGCCTTTAATGTGCAGTGGTGCAAATCTGGCTTACAGAAAAGAAGCTTTTTTGCAAGTGAATGGATATGAAGGAAATCGGGAAATCAAATCGGGTGATGATGAATTTCTGCTAAAGAAAATACATATAACCTATGGAGAAGAATCTTGCTTTAATTTCTCCTCATCTGAGGTGCTAGTAACCACTAAACCTGAAGTCAGTTGGCATGCCCTGATTAATCAGCGCGTGCGTTGGGCAAGCAAATGGAGGGCACACTTCTCTGTTTTACATGCGCTGTCGGCGATTCTAGCATTTGGTTCACAATTGGTTTGGCTAGGAAGTCTATTTCTAATTCCTTTTGGTAAAAAGGGTATGTTGGTATTTGGGTTGGTTTGGTTGATGAAGGTGAGTGCTGAAAAGCTAAGCTTGGGGAAGGTGTTGGAAAGTATTGGCAGGAAGCCTACAATTTTGTCAATTTTGAAAACTTCTTTTGTTCATCCGATCTATGTATTGCAGACAGGAATAGGAGCTGTGAGAGGAAAATTCATGTGGAAAGGTAGGGAGAACTAGAGAAGTGTTAATTTAGAATCTGAAAATTGGAACATGAACGATCAGGAATTTGACTTGATGGACGAGCTTTATTTCGTCCAGCCTTACAGCTATCTTTTGGAAACCTTAAATTGGGAGGAGAAATCGCTATTGTCCACCTTGCAATCTCTTTACTCCCAGGGTTATATCAAGTGCCTGGATGATCCGGATACAGAAAGATTCGGAGAAGTTGATGTTTTGAAGGAAGGCAAGAAATTATATTTTTTGGCGACAAAAAATGGTTTGATGGCACATAATACACTTTAGAATTGACCACAGAAATACACAAATTTCAACGAAAAGAACTGCAGCTTAAATCTCTGCTTGAGATTACCCAAGCGATTAATGAAAATCAATCTGAAGCAGTTTTGCTGAATATTTTCAAATTCACCTGTTTGGTTCACTTGAATATTAAAGCATTAATACTCTATGTGGCAAAGGAAGGTGCATTTGAAAATAAGATTTCTCATGGTGTAAAGGGTAATGTACCTGTGCTCATTTCTGCCGATCAGGTTCTGGACGAAAAAACCACCGGAGAATTGAGGATGGAATTGGAAGAGGAATATTCCTTTGAGGAATTAGAGACTTACCTGCCGGTATATCACAAAGATAAAATGCTGGCAATTCTTTTTCTTCGGAGAAAGGACCAAAGCATGGAATTGGACTTAAACTTCACGCAGGCATTGACCAATATCTTGGTGGTGGCATTGGAGAATAAGCGATTTGCACGAAAGCAATTGGAGCAGGAAATTTTAAACAGGGAGGTCACTATTGCTTCTCAGGTACAGCAGATGCTTTTTCCGGCAGAACTTCCAATAGATAAGGAGCTGAAGGCAAAGGTGACTTACCTGCCTCATAGTATGGTGGGTGGAGACTACTATGACCTGATCCGCAAGTCCAAAGATGAAGTTTACTTTTGCATAGCGGATGTTTCCGGCAAAGGGATTTCCGCAGCTTTGCTGATGTCCAATTTTCAGGCAGCGCTCCGCACATTATTGCGCAGCGACGCAGATCTGGAAATGGTCGTAAAGCAGCTGAATTATACCCTATTCGAAAATACCCATGGAGAACGCTTCATTACCTTTTTTCTGGGACACTTTAATTTTAAAACCCGGGAGCTAACGTATGTCAATGCCGGGCATAATCCGCCTTTACTTTGCCGAGAGGAAACAGACAATTGTGAGAGTTTGCATGCAGGTACTACGATTTTAGGAGCATTTGATGAATTACCTTTTCTGGAAATAGGAAAGCGTGAGAACCTTCATGATTTTTCGCTACATCTTTATACAGATGGATTGACGGAAGCCATGAATCCATTTGAAGAGGAGTATGGTGAGGAACGTTTTGAGAAGTTTGCAGACAAAAATAAAGGCTTGGATCCGGACGATTTTCATAGGAAGTTTTTAAAGAAAATCAGGGACTTTTCTAAAAATGCCCAATTGCGGGATGATCTGACTTTGCTGAGTTTAAAGTTTCAATAGTATGGTTTGGCACACCGTCCCTGCTTTAGTTCAGCAGCTTTTCCCAACTCGACTTTGGAGAAAAGATTCAGAAGAAAATACAGTTTACCTGACTTTTGATGATGGACCTGTGCCTGGAGTTACGGAATACGTTTTGGAACAATTAGGTAAAAGGAGGCAGAAAGCTACATTTTTTGTGGTTGGCGATAACGTTCGTAAGAATCCGATTCTTGCAAAAGAGATTATCAGTCAAAACCATAAAATAGGAAATCACACATTTAATCATCTGAATGGGTGGAAAACCAAAAAGCACCTTTATCTGGATAATATTGAGTTATGTGATAAAATACTCGAAGATCAGTTAGGAGTAAAGACAAAATTATTCAGGCCGCCCTATGGAATGATCAATCAAAGTCAGGCGCTAGAGGTTTCCAAATTTCACCAGATAGTAATGTGGGATATGCTGTCTGGGGATTATGATCAAAGGTTAAAGTCTGAATTGATTTTAAAAAAATCTATCAAGCATACCAGACCAGGATCGATTGTGGTATTTCATGATCAGCTAAAGACAAAAGAGGTCTTAAAGAAAATTTTACCTCAATACTTAGACTTCATACTTGAAAATGGCTGGAAAACTGGGTTGCTATGATCAGTTGGTTTTTTATCGGAATACTAGGCTTAATCCTCATCCAGTTTGTCGTAGCGATTGTTAGAATTCACTTTTTCTGGAAGGACCATGCTGTAAAAAATGAACTGAAAACCCCACACGTATCCATTCTAGTGGCAGCACGAAATGAAGAAAAGGATCTTCCAGATCTTTTAGAATCCTTGGGGAAACTCGATTATCCATCCGACCGAATCCAGTTTTTATTTGTTGATGATCAGAGTACGGACCGAACAATGGAGATATTGACCGATTGGTGTGGTAGAAATTCTAATAGTACTTTACTGTCCATTCAACCTTCGCAGTCGGCATTCTATAATGATAATGGGAAAGCAAATGCATTGGCATTTTTAAGTGAAAAAGCGACAGGTGATTATTATTTCTTCACTGACGCAGACTGTGAAGTAAACCCAAATTGGATTAGGGAAGGGATCAATTCATTCAGTGGAAACACAGGGATGGTAATAGGGATTACCCAGGTGAAAACTTCAGGCTTATTTGGAAGGTTTCAGGAGATCGATTGGTGGCTGACGTTAGGCTTTGTGAAAGTAGCGACGGATTTGAATATGAAGACCACCGGGCTGGGAAATAATATGGTGATAAGCAAAGAGGCATATAAGAAGTCCGGGGGATTCAAGAATTTGCCCTTTAGTCTTACAGAAGATTTGGAAATATCAAGAGCTATTTCTCGGCAAGGCTTTAAAATAGCTCATCAGGTGAGTCCTGGAATGCTGGTGTTTACAAATCCAGAATCAGGGTTATTTAACTTGCTGGACCAAAGAAAGAGATGGATGGGAGGAGTGATGACTTTGCCTTTTTATTGGAAATTAATTTTGGCACTTCAGGCTGCGTATTTCGTGGCCTTATTAGGCTTAATTCTGTCAAATCCACTTTTGGGGACAGGTCTGGGATTAATGAAAATAATTTTACAAGGAATATTTTTAAGTAATATAGCCAAAAGGGCAGGTGTGAAAATCAGTTGGTTATACTTATTGGTTTTTGATTTTTATAATTTCAATACTACCCTACTTACTATTCTTTACTATTTTTGGCCTTCCAAAACAATTTGGAAATCCAGAATATACCCATGAATTACATAGAGACGCACGCCCATATTTATTCGACCAAGTTTGATTCTGATCGGGATCAGGTAATACAGGATATCAAAGATGCTGGTATAGAGCGGGTTTATATGCCTAATGTCGATGTTTCTACGATCGATGCCATGCTTGCTTGCGAGGAGAAATACCCAGGCTTATGCATTCCCATGATGGGTCTGCATCCCTGCGATGTCAAAGAGGATTTCAGAGAGCAATTGGCTACTATGGCAAATTGGCTCGATAAGCGCCAATTCGGTGCTGTAGGTGAAATTGGGCTGGACTTATATTGGGACAAGATATTTTTTGAGCAGCAGAAAGAAGCGCTAAAAATACAGATTGGTTGGGCAAAGGATAGAAATTTACCAATAGTCTTACACTGCAGGGAATCTATGGATGAGACAATAGCCATCGTAAAAGAAGAGCACGATGGCAGATTAAAAGGTATCTTCCATTGCTTCAACGGAAATTTGGACCAAGCTAGGGAAATTATAGAGATGGGATTTCTACTAGGGATCGGTGGAGTAGCAACCTTCAAAAATGGAGGGCTGGATAAGGTAATCCCGGAAATTAACCTAGCGCATATAGTTTTGGAGACGGATGCCCCATATCTTGCACCGGTACCCTTCAGAGGTAAAAGAAACTCTCCGGCATATTTGCCTATAATTGCCGAGAAAATCGGTGATTATCTTCATCTTTCCAAAGAAGAAGTTGCATTACAGACGAAACAAAACGCCCTTAACCTATTCAGTGAGATTGCATCATGAATTATAAAATAGTCCGACTAAATACTGCACTTCGAACGAGCAAGACTTCTTCTGTGCTTATCATATATACCGGTGGCACACTTGGGATGGCCTATGATGAGACGGGAGCTTTGGTTCCGTTTAATTTTGGACAGATATTGGAGAAGATCCCGATTCTCTATACGATGGATATTGCCATTACGGTGATTTCCTTTCCTGAGCCTATTGATTCTTCCAATGTCACGATGAGTCACTGGAAGGATATGGCTTATATTATCTATGAGAATTATGATAGTTATGATGGGTTTGTAGTGCTTCACGGAACGGACACCATGGCCTATTCTGCTTCTATGTTGAGTTATATGCTTCAGGGACTGAATAAACCTGTGATTTTTACTGGTGCCCAACTACCGATCTCAGCGATGAGATCAGATGCACGTGAAAATCTAATGACCTCATTGGAGATTGCCACAGCAAAGATCAATGGAGAGCCAATTGTACCTGAAGTATGTATATTCTTCAATCATCTTCTCTTAAGAGGAAATCGCTCCAAGAAAGTGCAGAGTGTACATTTTGATGCTTTTGAATCTGAAAACTATCCTCCTCTCGCCGAATCGGGAATTGTGATTGATTACAATACTCAGGCAATTCGGCCACTGGAATCACATAAGAAACTGGTGAACAGAAATTCACTGGACAATAATGTGCTTATTCTAAAACTATTTCCTGGGATAACACAAAATGTAATTGATTCCATCTTAGGTATTGATGGATTGAAAGCTATAGTACTGGAAACTTATGGATCAGGAAATAGCCCTAGCGAGGAATGGTTTATGGATTCACTTCAAAAAGCAATCAAGAAAGGGATTATAATTCTAAATGTATCACAGTGTAATGGTGGGCGAGTGATTCAAGGAAGATATGAGACAAGTAAGGAACTTCTGAATGTGGGCGTTATCAGTGGTACGGATATGACTACCGAAGCAGCAGTGACCAAGTTGATGTTTTTGCTAGGTCAGGAAACCCGGCGATCAGAGATTATTGCTAAGCTGAATGTGCCGTTAGCTGGAGAGATGAGTGCATAATTGCTATTTCACAGGGTATTTTTCAGGATTATTTGGAAAGGGCACTAATAATAATTTTCTTTGCACTCCGATTCAGGATATTGGGTTGGAAAACAATCTAGAGAGGTGGCCGAGTGGCTGAAGGCGCACGCTTGGAAAGCGTGTATACTCGTGAGGGTATCGAGGGTTCGAATCCCTTCCTCTCTACTAGTAAAGAATTGAATATCAATAGGTTACAGGTTTAAAAATCTGTAACCTATTTTTGTTTTTACCTTAAATATTAGCAAATAATTGATTTTCAGATATTTACGTTTATAAACGTTAAGATTTTCCAGAAAATGCGAAGGCCTGTAATGAGTTGTGTTACAGGCTTTTTTGTATTCAAACCCTCAAAGTTTTCACAATTGCCTGTAATTCCAGTGCGTCATTCGTGTAGTTCACCTACTTCGAAAAAAAAGACGCACTGAGATCTGTATTATTCTTTGAATATCAACTAGTTCAATATTTAAACCTCTTGTGGATTAGAGTCTGTTTTTCGAGTTTTATTAACCTAAATCAGTGCGTTATGTTAGAAAAAAGCTTCGGATTGCTCTTCTTTTTGAAGCAATCCAAAAAAAACAAGAATGGAGAAAAGTACATCTATCTCCGAATTACCGTCGATGGAATTCCTAAGGAGTTGTCAACCAAAAGATTATGGCAACTTTCTAAATGGAATGTGTCTGCCGGTAGGGCTTTTGGGAATTCTGAAGAAGGAAAGACCCTTAACTCCTATCTGGACACTCTTTATTACAAAGCCTTACAGGCCAAAAAGCAATTATTGGATCGGGATCAAGAGGTCACAGCAGAAGCAATCAAAAATATACTGCTGGGAGTGTCTGAAAAGAAAAAGATGATCATGGAGATTTTCAAGGAGCACAATGAACAAGTGGAAGCTCTTTTAGATAAAGAATTCGCTCCGGGCACCTTGCAAAGGTATCGTACCTCTTATGACCACACCAAGGCCTTCATGAAATGGAAATATAAAAAGGAGGATATGGATATACATGCCTTGGATTATGAATTTATCTCTTCCTATTCCTTTTGGCTTAAAACTGTTCAGAATTGCAGCCATAATACCACCATGAAGTATTTGGCTAATTTCAAAAAGATCGTTCTAATTTGTCTTAAAAATGGCTGGCTAGACCGTGATCCTTTTATCCGTTTTAAAATGGCGAAAAAGGAAGTTCATCGTGTCTATCTAACATCAGAGGAGATTGCTATTGTTGAAGCAAAAAGATTTCCGACGGAGCGACTACGGCATGTCAGGGACATTTTTCTATTTAGTTGTTATACTGGCTTGGCATATATTGATGTCAAGCGACTAACTAGATCTCAGATAGTAATCGGAATCGACGGAGAGAAGTGGATCTTTACCAATCGGCAAAAGACTGATACTCCCACCCGTCTTCCATTGTTGCCAAAGGCACTTAAGCTTGTTGAGAAATATAAGGACCACCCCTTGTGTGAAGATGGATCGCATGTCCTGCCAGTATTGAGCAACCAAAAAATGAATTCGTACCTCAAAGAGATCGTTGATGTGTGTGGGATTGATAAGCCCTTAACCTTCCACATCGCCAGACATACATTTGCCACGACTATCACTTTGGGAAATGGAGTTCCTATTGAAACGGTGTCCAAAATGCTTGGACATAAGTCTATCAAACAAACGCAGCATTATGCCAAAATCTTGGACACGAAGATAAGTTTTGACATGAAGGCTCTAAGAGAGAAGCTTCAATGAATCTAGACTGACTTCTTTTTAAATGAAGAGACTGAAACCCAAAAATGAAACTTAAATTGAACAGTAACAATGGAAAATAAAATCGAAATATACCAAGCAGAAAATGGGCAGACTCAGATTGAGGTAAGATTTGAGAATGAAACTACCTGGTTGACGAACAGCCAGCTAGTAGAGCTTTTTAAATCCAGTAAAGCAAACATCAGTGAACATATCAAACACATTTTCGAATCTGAAGAACTGGACAAAGACTCAACTGTTCGGAATTTCCGAACAGTTCAAGTGGAAGGCAAAAGATCAGTTGAAAGAGAAAGAGTACATTATAACCTAGATGTAATAATCGCTGTCGGTTATCGGGTTAACTCCAAAAGAGGCACACAATTCCGTCAATGGGCAACCCAACGGCTTAAAGACTTCCTTGTGCAAGGCTATGCAATAAATGAACAGAGACTTTCTCAGAAGCAACAAGAAGTCCAGACCCTTAAAGACGGAATCCGAATCCTAAGCCGGGCAATAGAACAAAAGGCACTCGATCAGAATTTGGACTGGCTCAATCATTTTGCCAATGGATTGGAGTTACTCGATGATTATGATCATGAGAACTTAGATAAGAAAGGGTTAAATAAAAGACAGGCAAACTATCCAGGGTTAGTTGACTACAAAGAAGTTATCCAGTCAATGAAATCAGATTTTGAATCCGGTGTGTTTGGAAAGGAAAAAGACGGAAGCTTTGAAAGTGCAATTGCACAAATCAGTAAAGGTTTTGGTGACGAGGATTTCTATCCGACCTTGGAAGAAAAAGCCGCTACGCTTCTATATCTGATTGTCAAAAATCACGGATTCGTCGATGGCAACAAACGGATTGCAGCAGCTTGCTTCCTTCTCTTTTTGCAGTCAAATGATCTATTGCATAATAGTGAAGGCCATTCTATAATCAGCAATGATGCATTGGCAAGCCTGACCTTGTTCATTGCTTCCAGCAAACCTGAAGAGATGGAAACGGTAAAGAAACTGGTGATCAGTGTATTGAATAGGAATTTGTAATTGAATTCTTGGTTTACCATTTGATTTTATAACGGCGATTATCGCCGTTATTTCTTATTTATATAAACAAAGAATTTATATAAATTTGTTTTTACGGTGATTATCGCCGTGTAAATTAAACTATATAAACATGGCGATTAATACTGAGAGACGTAAACTTTTGGAACAAATAATGCCTGAGACTATGATTGTTACCCGAAATTGGTTGGCAAATAAGGCTTTTTTGGATAAACATGCCATCGATAATCTAGTTAAGAGTGAGCAGCTAAAGTTACTATGGCCGGGGCTTTATACACGAGGAAAATCGCAGCTTTCTTGGCAAAGTATGGTTTATACGCTTCAGGCTGTTATGAAAACTGACTTCGTTGTAGGTGGATTGAGTGCATTGGAGCTAAAGTGCATATAGCGATCAAATTGACCCCCTATCGGCGCTGCAAATTGACC